>Ga0308160_10000234_pt1 | contig 134209 bp, 116 predicted proteins | sample PhyFR1_FD_201036 | JGI IMG/M metagenome (GOLD analysis project Ga0308160, IMG submission 201036) | Phyllosphere microbial communities from UC Gill Tract Community Farm, Albany, California, United States - DLSLF.R1 | ecosystem: Host-associated > Plants > Phyllosphere > Unclassified | place... | reverse complement strand
AGGTGATCGACTCGTAACGGGTCGCATGCGGATCCTTCTTCGGATCGGCAGTATATACGCCATCGACCTTGGTTGCCTTCAAAACAATCTCGGCCGAGATCTCGGAGCCGCGCAGGGCGGCCGCGGTGTCGGTGGTAAAGAAGGGATTGCCGGTGCCGGCAGCGAACACGACCACCTTGCCTTCTTCGAGGTATTGCAGGGCCTTCGGGCGCACGTAGGGCTCGACCACCTGCTCGATGCCGATCGCCGACATCACGCGTGCGGTGATGCCCTGCTGGCGCATGGCGTCGGCCAGGGCCAGCGCGTTCATGACGGTGGCCAGCATGCCCATGTAGTCGGCGGTCGCACGGTCCATGCCTTGCGCGCCCGGCGCCACGCCACGGAAGATGTTGCCGCCGCCGATCACCACGGCCAGTTCCACGCCCAGCTTCTGCACCTCCGCCACATCGGCAACCATGCGCTCGATGGTGGCGCGGTTGATGCCGAACTGGTCATCGCCCATCAGCGCTTCGCCAGACAGTTTGAGGAGGACTCGTTGGTAGGCGGGTTTGGTCATGAATGGGCTCCTGGATGTTAGATGATTCGAATTCGGGGTACTGATGCAGGGTGGGCCAACGTGGCGCGAGCGTCACGCGTGGGCACAGGGTGCCCACCCTACCGGGGCGTCCGGACTTGCCCGGACGCCCCTGCAAAAACGGGCCTTGCGGCCCGTCTTCTTGCTTACTGCTGATTACTGCTTTGCTGCGGCCATCTGGGCAGCGACTTCGGCTGCGAAGTCGTCGACCTTCTTCTCGATGCCTTCGCCGACGACGTACATCGTGAATGCCTTCACCGAAGCGTTGTTCGCCTTCAGCATCTGCTCGATGCTCTGCTTGTCGTTCTTCACGAAAGCCTGGTTGAACAACGACACTTCCTTCAGGTACTTCTGCACGGAACCGTCGATGCGCTTGGCAACGATCTCTTCCGATTGCGGCTGCTTGCCTTCGGCGATGGCCTTGTCGGCATCTTCCTTGGCCTTCAGCTGGGCGACCGAACGCTCTTTCTCGATCAGTTCGGCCGGCACTTGCTCGGACGACAGGGCGACCGGCTTCATCGCGGCGATGTGCATGGCGACGTCCTTGCCCACTTGCTCGTCGGCGCCGTCGTAGTCGACGATCACGCCGATGCGCGAGCCGTGCAGGTACGAAGCCAGCTTGCCGGTGGTTTCGAAGCGCTGGAAGCGGCGAACGGTCATATTCTCGCCGATTTTACCGATCAGTGCCGTACGCACGTCGTCGAAGGTCTTGCCGTCGACCGGCAGAGCGGCCAGGGCGGCGACGTCGGCCGGGTTGTTCTCGGCGACCAGCTTGGCAGCCAGGTTGGCCATGGCCATGAATTCGTCGTTCTTGGCGACGAAGTCGGTTTCGCTGTTGATTTCGACCAGCGCGCCGACGTTGCCGGCGACGTAAGCCGTCACCACGCCTTCGGCGGTGATGCGCGAAGCTGCTTTCGAGGCCTTGCCGCCCAGCTTGACGCGCAGGATCTCTTCAGCACGGGCCATATCGCCTTCGGCTTCGTTCAGGGCCTTCTTGCATTCCATCATCGGGGCATCGGTCTTGGCGCGCAGTTCGCCGACCATCGCTGCAGTAATCGCTGCCATGTTGTTTCTCCTTAATGAGATTGTTCTTGCTGAATTCGCTTAAAAAAAGGGGCGCTCGATTACAGGCTCGGCGCCCCTTTTTGTACCGCGCGGGACCCTGGGTCCGGCGCAGCACGGCCGCGGGCGAAGGCCCGCGTTAACCAATTATGCCTGGCCGGAGACTTCGACGAATTCGTCGTCAGCCTTGGCTGCCATCTGCACGACTTCGTTGGTGGCGTTGGCACGGCCTTCCAGGATCGCATCGGCGACGCCGCGTGCGTACAGGGTGATGGCCTTCGACGAGTCGTCGTTACCCGGGATCACGTGGGTAACGCCTTCCGGCGAGTGGTTGGTGTCGACCACGCCGATGACCGGGATGCCCAGCTTGGCGGCTTCGGTGATGGCGCCCTTGTGGTAGCCGACGTCGACGACGAAGATCGCGTCCGGCACGCCGCCCAGGTCCTTGATGCCGCCGATGGACTTCTGCAGCTTGTCCAGTTCGCGCGAGAACATCAGGGCTTCTTTCTTCGACATCTTCTCGACTTCGCCCGACTCGATGGCGGCTTCCATGTCTTTCAGGCGCTTGATCGAGGTCTTGATGGTCTTGAAGTTGGTCAGCATGCCGCCCAGCCAACGCTGGTCGACGTAAGGCACACCAGCGCGCTGGGCTTCAGCGGCGATGATGTCGCGGGCCTGGCGCTTGGTGCCGACCAGCAGGATGGTGCCGCGGTTGGCAGCGATCTGCTTGATGGTCTTCATCGCATCCTGGTACATCGCCATGGTTTTTTCCAGGTTGATGATGTGGATTTTGTTGCGATGACCGAAGATGAACGGTGCCATTTTCGGGTTCCAGAAACGGGTCTGGTGGCCGAAGTGAACACCGGCTTCCAGCATTTCGCGCATAGTAACGGACATATGATTCTCCAGGGTTGGGTCTTGAATAACGGCCAGTCCACCCTTTTCGGGCACCCTTGTCGGCCGCATTCGCGATTCAATAAAAAGACGTTTTTTACAACATTGCTCGATACGGACACGAGCAACCCGAGATTCTAGCGGGATTCGGTCCTGATTTCAAGTTCATACGTATCGCGCGATCACATATAATGGATGGATATCCCTCGCACTATAGAAATATTATGTCCATTTCCATCAAGACCCCGGAAGAGATCGAAGGCATGCGCATCGCCGGCCGCCTCGGCAGCGAAGTGCTCGATTACATCACCCCCTTCGTCAAGGTCGGCGTCACCACCGGCGAACTCGATCGCCTCTGCCACGAATACATGGTCAAGGTGCAGGGCACCGTGCCGGCCCCGCTGAACTACGCGCCGCCGGGCTACCCGCCCTTCCCCAAGGCCGTCTGCACCTCGGTCAACGACGTGATCTGCCATGGCATCCCCGGCGACAAGGTGCTGAAGGACGGCGACTCGGTCAACATCGACGTCACCGTCATCACCAAGGATGGCTACCACGGCGACAACAGCCGCATGTTCCTGGTCGGCAAGCCGAAGCTGCAGGCGCGCCGCCTGTCGGAAGTCACCTACGAATGCATGTGGCTGGGCATCAGCAAGGTCAAACCGGGCGCGCACCTGGGCGACATCGGCCACGCGATCCAGCAGCACGCCGAAAAGAACGGCTTCAGCGTGGTGCGCGAATTCTGCGGCCACGGCATCGGCAAGGTCTTCCACGAGGAGCCGCAGGTGCTGCACTACGGCCACCCGGGCACCGGCGAAGAACTGGTGCCGGGCATGATCTTCACGATCGAGCCGATGATCAACGCCGGCGCCCGCGAGATCAAGGAAATGCCGGACGGCTGGACCATCAAGACCCGCGACCGCAGCCTGTCGGCCCAGTGGGAACACATGATCCTGGTGACCGAGACCGGCTATGAAGTGCTGACCGTCTCGGCCGGCACCCCGCCACCGCCGGCGATCGTCCTCGCCAAGGACGCCGTGGCGGCCTGAGTCCGCGCCGCATGACCGCCACGCCGATGCCAGGTTCCGCCACCACCGAACAGCCTCTCCTGCAGACGCAGCTGCGCCAGCGCCTGAAGGACGAGCGCAGCCACATCATTGCCGACTTCCGCGAGAACGGCAAACCCGAGAAGCTGCTGCGCGGCCTGCGCCACAGTGTCGACGGGGTGCTGACCGATGCCTGGCGCGCGGCCGGGCTGCCGTCGGACGCGGCCCTGGTCGGGGTCGGCGGCTACGGCCGCGGCGAGCTGTTTCCGCATTCCGACGTCGACCTGCTGATCCTGCTCGCCAACCCGGCCGACGCCCTCACCCAGGCGAAACTCGAACAGTTCGTCCAGCTGCTGTGGGACCTGGGCCTGGAGATCGGCCATTCGATCCGCACCGTCGACGAATGCATGAGCGAATCGGCGGCCGACATCACGGTCCAGACCAGCCTGCTGGAAGCGCGCCTCGTCGCCGGCAGCGAGGCCGTGTTCGCCGAGCTGCAGCGGCGCTACCACGAAGCGATGGATGCCCAGGCTTTTTTCCACGCCAAGACCGCCGAGATGCGGCTGCGCCACGCCAAGTACGAGTTTACGCCCTACAGCCTGGAGCCGAACGTCAAGGAAAGCCCGGGCGCGCTGCGCGACCTGCAAGTCATCCGCTGGGTGGCCCAGGCGGCGCAACTCGGCAATTCCTGGACCCAGCTGGCGATCCGCGGCCTGATCACGCGCGAGGAAGCGCGCCAGCTGATGGAAAAGGAATACGCGTTCAAGGACATCCGCATCCGCCTGCACCTGCAGACCCGGCGCCGCGAAGACCGTCTGGTGTTCGACGTCCAGACCGCGATCGCCGAGACCTTCGGCCTGCGCTCGACCGGCCAGGGCCTGGAAGCGCGCCGCGCCAGCGAATACCTGATGCAACGCTACTACTGGGCCGCCAAGACGGTGACCCAGATGAACACCATCCTGCTGCAGAACATCGAGGCCCAGCTCTTCCCCCACCCTTCGGTGCCGGTGCCGATCAATCCGCGCTTCAACGAAGTCAACGGCTTCATCGACATCGCCCACGACGACGTATTCCAGGCCGAGCCCTCGGCCGTGCTGGCGATCTTCCTGGTGATGACCGAGCGCCCCGACATCAAGGGTATGACGGCGCGTACCATGCGCGCGCTGTGGCATGCGCGCACGCTGATCGACGATGCCTTCCGCGCCAGCCCGCTGCACCGGGCGCTGTTCCTGCGCATCCTGCAGGCGCCGGTCGGCCTGGTGCACGCGCTGCGCCGCATGAACGACATGGGTATCCTCGGCCGCTACCTGCCGAACTTCCGCCGCATCATCGGCCAGATGCAGCACGACCTGTTCCACGTGTACACCGTCGACCAGCACATCATGATGGTGGTGCGGAACATGCGCCGCTTCACGATGACGGAACATGCGCACGAATACCCGTTCTGCAGCCAGCTGATCGCCAACTTCCCGCGCCGCTGGCTGCTGTACGTGGCGGCGCTGTTCCACGACATCGCCAAGGGCCGCGGCGGCGACCATTCCGAGCTGGGCAAGCAGGACGTGCTGGAATTCTGCCGCGACCACGGCATCGCGCAGGACGACACGGCGCTCGTCGTGTTCCTGGTCGAGCAGCACCTGACCATGTCGCAGGTGGCCCAGAAGCAGGACCTGTCCGACCCGGACGTGATCGCCGCTTTCGCCAACCTGGTGAAGGACGAGCGCCACCTGACCGCGCTGTACCTGCTGACGGTGGCCGACATCCGCGGCACCAGCCCCAAGGTGTGGAACGCCTGGAAGGCCAAGCTGCTGGAAGACCTGTACAAGATGACGCTGCGCGTGCTGGGCGGCGAGCCGCCCTCGGCCGACCGCGAACTGCGCGCGCGCCAGCAGGAAGCCCTGGCCACGCTGCGCCTGTTCGGCCTGCCCCCGGATGCGCACGAGGCCTTGTGGAAGCAGCTCGACGTCGCCTACTTCCTGCGCCACGACGCCTCCGACATCGCCTGGCAGACCCGCTCCCTGCACGGCAGGCTGGGGCTCGACAAGCCCGTGGTGAAAGCGCGCCTGGCGCCGATCGGCGAAGGCCTGCAGGTGACGGTGTACGTGAAGGACCAGCCGGACCTGTTCGCGCGCATCTGCAGTTATTTCGACCGCAAGAATTTCTCCATCCTCGACGCCAAGATCCATACGACGCGGGATGGCTATGCGCTCGACACCTTCCTGATCACGGACGAACACTTCGCCAACAACTACCGCGACATCATCAGCCTGATCGAGCACGAATTGTGCGAAGTGCTGATCCGGCAGGAGCCGCTCAGCCCACCGCTGCGCGCACGCCTGTCGCGCATGTCGCGCAACTTCCCGATCACGCCGAGCGTCGACCTGCGCCCGGACGAGCGCGGCCAGTACTGGCTGCTGTCGATTGCCGCCAACGACCGCAACGGCCTGCTGTACGCGATCGCCAGCGTGCTGGCGCGCTACCGCATCAACCTGCACACCGCCAAGATCATGACCCTGGGCGAACGCGTCGAGGACGTGTTCCTGATCGACGGCCAGGCGCTGAACAACCAGCGGGTGCAGGTGCAGCTCGAGACTGAATTGCTGGATGCACTGAAAATCTGACCAATACCACCGTCATTCCCGCGCAGGCGGGAATCCATGCCGAGCCACTGAGAACGCGGCCGATGGATTCCCGCTTCCGCGGGAATGACGAATCAACATTTACTGCTATGACCGAACCCGTACGCCTCTCCAAACGCATGTCCGAACTTGGCCTTTCATCCCGTCGCGAAGCCGACGACTGGATTGCGAAAGGCTGGGTCCGGGTCGACGGCAAGGTCGTCAATGAACTGGGCAGCAAGGTGCTGCCGCACCAGAAGATCACGGTCGAGCGCCAGGCCGCGGCCGAGCAGAGCAAGCGCGTGACGGTGCTGATCAACAAGCCGGTCGGCTATGTGAGCGGCCAGGCCGAGGATGGCTACAAGCCGGCCGTGGTGCTGGTCAAGCCGGAAAACCGCTGGAAGGACGATCCCTCGCCCGAGCAGTTCCACCCGACCCAGCTGCGCTCGCTTGTGCCGGCCGGGCGCCTGGACATCGATTCGGTCGGCCTGCTGGTGCTGACCCAGGACGGCCGCATCGCGCGCCAGCTGATCGGCGAAGACACTTCCATCGAGAAGGAATACCTGGTGCGCGTGCAGTACACCAGGCCGGGCAGGCTGCCGGACGCGGATCTGAAGAAGCTGAATCACGGCCTGTGGATGGACGGCAAACCGCTGCTGCCGGCCAAGGTGCGCTGGCAGAACGACGACCAGCTCAGCTTTACCCTGAAAGAAGGCCGGAAAAGGCAGATCCGCCGCATGTGCGACATGGTGGGCCTGAAGGTGATCGGCCTGAAGCGGGTGCGGATCGGCCGTGTCAAGCTGGGCGAGCTGCCGCCGGGGCAGTGGCGTTATCTGGGCGCCGACGAACGGTTTTGATGTGCCGCGGGCACGGGGTGCCCGCCCTACGTAGGGTGGGCACCCCGTGCCCACGCATGTTCAATGGTTCAATGCGGCCGCGGCTGCATCCTGGTCCACGGATCCAGCACCCGTAACTCATCCAGCACCACGCGCGGGCCGTCGATGCTGCCGCCGCTTTCCTGGTCCCACTCGAGCTTGAGCTTGGAGCGGCCCTTGCGCAGGTCGACGCGGGCGTAGTCGACCCAGGCGTCGGCGCCGCCGTATTCGTAGGTCGTGATCCAGCCGGCGGCCTGCAAGGCATCCACCGTCTGGCGCAAGGCGAACGGGGGCAGCCCGTCGATGGTGCCGGGCTCCAGCCTGGGGTCGCCCAGCACGGATAAATATCTGACAAACTCCGAAATCCACGTCATCGCTGCCTCCCAACAAGGGTTGACGTGATTTCAGTCTATCAGCGGGTATCTGGCTTTGATGTTAGCCAACTCACACTGCATAAAAAATGCAGCGTGCATCGAAACGCACGGAAACTGTTCCTATCTGCACTTAATTGGCTCTAAGTCAGTATGCGATGCAGATCCTCCAGGCTCACCGGCTTGGTCAAATGCTGGGTAAAACCGCGGTTGCGGGTCTGGCGCCGGTCCGCATCCTGGCCCCAGCCGGTCAGCGCCACGATGCGCATGCTTGCAAAGCGCTCGTCCTGGCGCAGGCGGCGCGCGACCTCGTAGCCGTCCATGACCGGCATGCCGATGTCGAGCAGCACGCTGGACGGCAGGAAGCTCTCGGCCATCGCCAGCGCGCTGCGGCCGTCGTAGACCACCCGCACCTCGGCGCCGTCCGCTTCGAGCAGCAGGCCCAGGGTATCGGCGGCGTCGCGGTTGTCGTCCACCACCAGGATGCGCTGGCCGGCGAAGGGGGCATAGGGCCGCGCCTGCTCCTGGCCGGGGCGCTCCAGCCGGCCGTCGTCCTCGGTTGCGAGCGGCAGGCGCACCACGAACTCGCTGCCCATGCCGCTGCCGCCGCTGTGCGCCTCGACGCTCCCGTGGTGCATCTCGACCAGGCTGCGCACCATCGTCAGGCCGATCCCGAGCCCGCCCTGCCCGCGCCCGACCGCACGGTGGGCCTGGGCGAACATGTCGAACACCTGGCCCAACGCTTCCGGCGGTATGCCGATGCCGGTGTCGCGCACCGACACCACGGCCTGGCCGTCTTCGCGCCAGACGTCGACCCAGATGCGGCCGCCCGGATCGGTGTACTTGGCCGCATTGTTGAGGAGATTGGCGAACACCTGGGTCAGGCGCACGCGGTCGGCCAGCAGCACCAGCGGTTCCTCCGGCAGCGCCACCGCCAGCTGGTGGCCGGCGCGCTCGATCGGCAGCTGGCTGGTCTCGACTGCGCTGTGAACGATTTCCGCCACCGGCACCCGTTCCAGGCGCAGGTCGATCTTGCCGCGCGTGATGCGCGAGACTTCCATCAGGTCATCCACCAGGGTCGCGATCTGGCGCACCTGGCGCCCCACCATCTCGACCACGCGGTCGGACTGGCGGCGCCCGTCGGGGCGGCGCATCAGCTGCACCGCGTTGCTGATCGGCGCCAGCGGGTTCCTCAGCTCGTGGGCCAGGGTCGCCAGGAACTCGTCCTTGCGGCGGTCGGCGTCCTTCAGCGCGTCCTCGGCCTGCACCGCGCCGGTGATGTCGAGCGAGATGCCGACATAACCACGGTGCTGGCCGTCGTCCGAATACCAGGGCGCGGCGTGCGACTCGAACCAGCGCCAGCTGCCGTCGCGTGCCGGCACCCGGATCCGGTGGCTGAAGATGGCGCGCTGGCGGATGCCCTCGGATACCTGCATCAGGTAGCTGTGCATGTCCTCCGGCTGCACGACGCCGCGCCAGCTGTCGGACGGCGCCGGCGAGCCGCTGTCGCCGTTGCCGCCCTGGTTCAGGTACATCAGGCCGCCGTCGGGATCGAACTGGTAGATCAGCGCCGGCGAGGCATCGGCCAGTGCGCGAAAGCGTGCCTCGCTTTCGCGCAGCGCATCCTCGGCGCGCTTGCGCACCGTGATGTCATGGAACAGGATCGCCACCCGCGGCGAGTCGCCGCCGACCGGATAGACGAAGAAATCGAACCAGCTGTTGAGCGCCTCCGAAAAGCACTGCGAGCGGGTGCTGACGCCGGTGCGCGCAACCTGGGCGCAGGCGTCCAGCCAGCAGGGTTCGTGCTCGGGGCGCACCTTCAGCAAGCCCGGGCCGACATAATGGATACTGGTCATGCGCACCGCCGCCGGATTCGCTTCCGAATACACCAGCGCGGCCGCGCGGCCGTCGGCGTCGTATTGCACGCTGGCCAGCAGGAAGCCTTCGTCCATCGCCTCGAACAGCATGCGGTAACGGCGCTCGCTCTCGGTCAACGCGGCCTGGGTGCGGCGCCGCTCGTCGATGTCGATGTTCATGCCGAACCACTTGCGCAGGCTGCCGTCGGCGTCGAACAGCGGCGCCGCGCGCACATTGGTCCAGCGCCAGCCCCCCATCGCCACGTGCACGCGGAATTCCATGTTGATCCCGCGCCGCATCGCCAGCGCCGCGCGCCATTCGCGCTGCACGTAGTCGCGGTCGTCGGGATGGACGGCATCCAGCCAGCCCTTGCCCATCGAGGCCGCCTCGCGCTGCCCGGTGTAGGCGCACCAGCTCGGCGAAGGCTGGACGAAATTGGCTTGCGCATCGGTTTCCCACACGGCCTGGCCGAAGCCTTCGACCAGGGCGCGGAAGCGCTGCTCGCTCTCGGCCAGGCGCGCTTCGGCCTCCTTCAATTCGCTGACGTCCAGCACGAAGCAGACGCAGCGCGCGTGCGCGCCCTCGCCCGAAATGCGCGCCGGCGCGTACAGCCCCCACCAGCGGCTGCCGTCCTTGCGCAGCATCTGCTTGGTGTAGGGCCGGGTGACGCCGGTATCGCGCAGCTCGCGCCCGGAACGCAGCGTCAGGTCCCAGAACTCGGGCGCGGTGATGGCTCTCCAGTTGTCGACGGTGCGCAGCTCTTCCTCGCTGTAACCGGTCATGCGCTGGTAAGCCTGGTTGATGTCGTAGACGTTATTGTCGAGGTCGAAATAAATCACCCCGACCGTGCTGATGCTGAGCGTGGCGTCGATCAGGGCCTTGTGTTCGCGCAGCGCGCGCTCGGCGGCGCGGCTTTCCTCGACTTCGCGCTGCAAGGTCTCGCGGCTCTCGAGCACCGGCCGCAGGCGCTGTTCGAGCTCGCGCTCCAGCTGCTCCGGGTCGGGAGCGCCGCGCCGCGCGCCGCTGGCCTGGTGCGCCGCGGCGGCAAAACCGGCGAGCTCGCGCAGCAGCTGCAGGTCATGCGCATCGAAATGCTGGCCCTCGCCGTCCAGCAGGGCAACCAGGGCGCCGGCCGGCTGTCCGCGCACGCGCCAGGGGACGCCCAGCGCTTCGGCGACATCGAGGCCGGCATCGCGCACCGATGCGAACACCTGCCCCGGCCGCGAGAACAGCACGGCGCCGTCGGCCAGCACGCTGGCGCCGGCGGGACAGGCCTGCAGCGGCCAGCGCTTTCCCACCTGGCCTGCCAGACCTCCCGCAGTCGCATGCCAGCAGATCTCTTCGCCGCCCGGCCCGGTTTCGCGCACCGCGATCGCGACCGCATCGGCGGCGCACAGCTCGCGCACCGCCTCGGCCACCCGTTGCAGCAGCAGGTCCGGATCGTCGGCCAGGCACTGGGCCAGCCCCGCCAGGGCGGCGCGCTCGGCTGCCGCGTCGCGGCCCTGCACGTGCACGCCGCGTCCATGCAGCAGCGCCGCGATGACGGCATCGTCGCGGTATCCGACCGTGGAACCTGTGCTGGAATCGGCCATGAGGAATGTTGGTGAAAATTTGTGAGTTTTGGTACTCCTGCCCGCCAGATTACTTTACAACCCGATAATCTCCAACGGGAATCCAATCGTGCACGAGCTCGCTTGCAGGCGGCGAAGGCGAACGGCAGCAGGGGTCGGAGAATGCCCCGACGCGCCACCCACATCGGGTCTTTGTCATGGACAAATGGAAGCGCTGCCAAAGAGAATAAAGCGGTGTAAAAAGACGCCGCGGCAGACGGCGCATTCTTTTGTTGCGAATTTACAATTAACGCACGAGATCGATGGCGCCGATCGCCTGTTCAATATCTTCCATGCGCACCGGCTTCTTCAGGTGACGATCGAAGCCCGCCGCCAGCGCGCGCCGTACGTCGTCCGGCTGGCCGTAGCCGGTTACCGCTATCAGCCGGATGCCGCCTTGCCCGGCCAGTTGGCGCGCCACCTCGTAGCCCGAGATGTCGGGCAGGTCGATGTCGACGAAGGCCACCTGCGGCAAGGTGTTGCGGGCCAGCGCCAGCGCCGTGGTTCCATCGGCAGCACTGCCGACCACGCAGCCGCGCGAGCTGAGCAGCGCGCACATCATCTCGCGCAAATCCTCGTTGTCCTCGACAACCAGCACGCGCAAGCCATCCAGCGGCGCGGCATCGACGCGCTCGACGGCGGCATCCGCCGGCACCTCGGCGGCCAGCGGCAGGCGCACCGTGAAGCTGCTGCCCTGCCCGGCCCCGCGGCTGTGCACGGCCACCGTGCCATGCTGCTGCTCGACCAGCGACTTGACCACGGCCAGGCCGATGCCCAGGCCGCCCTTGGCGCGGTTGCTCACCTTGCCCTGGACGAACACGTCCCACACGCGCGGCAACAGCTCGGCCTCGATGCCCTTGCCGTCGTCGCGCACCACCAGTTCCGCCATGCCGTCCCGTACGCGCGTGCTGACGGCGATATGGCCGCCGGCCTGGGTGTACTTGGCGGCGTTTTCGATCAGGTTGCCGATCACCTGCTGCAGCCGGGTCGGGTCGCCATGGACCCAGACCGGCTCCAGCGCCAGCGTCACCTCGTGCGCGGCGGTGGTGCCCTGGGTCTGCAGGGTCTGCGCCGCTTCGCGCACGGCGCCGGCGAGATCGAGCGGCACCGGCGCCAGCACCACCTTGCCGCTCAGGACCCGGTTGGCGTCGAGCAGCTCGTCGACCAGGTGGGCCAGGTGGCGGCTCTGGCGGCCGATGATCTGGTGCGCGCGCTCTGCCGCCGGGCCGCCCGCCCCCATCTGGATCAGGGCGATGGCGGAGCTGATCGCGCCCAGCGGATTGCGCAGCTCGTGGCCGAGCATGGCCAGGAACTCGTCCTTGGCGCGGTTCTGGGACTCGGCCACGCTGCGCGCCGCCTGCACTTCGGCCAGGTGCTTGCGGCGCCCCGCCTCGGCCTTCTGCAGCCGGCGCGAGACCGCGTGCAGCACCTGCTGCAGGCTGTTCAGTTCGGCGATGCGCAGGTCGGCCGGCGGCGGCAGCCAGCCTTCGGCCATGCCCTCGGTGGCGGCGCCCAGGTATTCGGTGGCCGCCAGCAGGCGCCGCGCGAACAGGATCGCGCCCGCCAGCGCCAGCGCCACCGCGCACAGCAGGGTCGCGGCGATCAGCGACACCGCGCTCGCCGCCGTCGCCTCGAGTTCGCTGACCGGCACGCCGATCACCGCGGTCCAGCCGGACAGCGCGGAGCGCGCCAGCGCCGCCGCCATCGGCTTGCCGTCGGGCCCGGCGATATCGATCTGCGCCCTGCCCTGGCGCAGGCCGTCGAGCAGCGCCGGGCGGGCGCGCGTGCCGATCTCGTCCTTCCAGGCCGCGTTGCGCGCCAGGGTCGCGCCGTCGCGGTCGAACACCGCGACCTGCCAGGAAGGCGCCACGTCGCGCGGCAGTACACGGTTCAGGTGGCTGACAGCGAACCATTGGTCGAGCAGGACCCTGCGCCCGTCGTCGAGCCGCAGCGGTAGCTCGATCGCGATCACGGGGCGCCGGGTCGCGCCGCCGACGATCAGGTTGGAGACGGTGGGCAGGCCGCGTGCCAGCACGCCCTGCACGCGCTGCAGCGCGCCGGCGAGCGGCGGCGCGATCGGCTGGCCGAAGGGGAGTGCGGTGTTGAACAGCTGCTGGCCGTCCTCGCGCAGCAGCGCGGTCTGGCGGATGGTACCGGCATTCGCCGCGCGCGCCTGGGCATAGAAGCTTTCGAGGTCGCCCTGGCTCAGGCGGGCCGAGGTCGCCAGCGTGCGGCCGGTGGCGATCGCCGCCGTCAGCTCCTGGTCCATCGCCAGCACCGAGGTGCGCGCCAGCTCCTGCATCCCGCGCAGCACCGCATGGCGCTCGGCGTCCAGCAGCAACTTGATGGCAACGCCGGCGCCGACGATCATCGGCAGGAAAACCGCCGCCGCCAGCAGGCTCAGGTGGGTGCGCACTCTCATGGTGTCTTGGGCTCTTCGGGTCGGTTCGCGTCGGCAAGGTAGGACAACATTGCATTTTATATTCAGCAAGTTTTTTCGTGCCGCACGACAGCGCGAAAACGCGTAGAGCCCGCCAGGACGGTGTTTACGGCCCTGTTTTCCGGCATTGCGCGAAGCCCCGGCCTCGCGTAGCATCCCGGAATTGCTGTGCCCACAAGGCCCGGCATCCGCGAATCCGGGAGACCCATGAAAACCGAAACCCTACCACTACCCTACACACAAACCCGTTCCTTCCTCACCGTCGCTCTGATCGAGCTGTGGGAGCGATTCGGGTATTACGGCATGCAGGCGCTGATCGTCTATTACATGGTCGAGCGCCTCGGCTTCGAGGACAGCCGCGCCAACCTGGTCTGGAGCGCGGCCGCCGCCCTGATCTACGTCGCCCCGGCGATCGGCGGCTGGATCGGCGACAAGATCCTCGGCACCAAGCGCTCGATGTACCTGGGCGCGATGATCCTGACCGTCGGCTACGCGCTGATGGCGGTGCCGACCGAGAGCACCCGTTTCCTGTTCTGCGCCCTCGGCGTGGTGGTGGTCGGCAACGGCCTGTTCAAGCCCAACACCGCCAACCTGGTGCGCAAGATCTACGAAGGCGACGATTCCAAGATCGACTCCGCTTTCACCCTGTACTACATGGCCGTGAACGTCGGCTCGACCGTGTCGATGCTGGCCACGCCCTGGATCAAGGATTACGTCAACGCCGCCTACGGCAACAACTTCGGCTGGCACGCCGCCTTCGCGGTCTGCAGCGTCGGCCTGGTGGTCGGCCTGCTGAACGTGGCGCTGATGCGCGCCACCATCGCCCATGTCGGCAGCCTGCCGGACGAGAAGCCGCTGCAGGTCGGCAAGCTGGCGGCCGTGCTGGCCGGCGCCGTGCTGGTGGTGTTCGGCTCGGCCGAGATCCTCGAAGACCAGGCCCTGGCCCGCTTCTTCGTCTACCTGGCCGGCGTGGTGGTGCTGGGCATCTTCGTGCACCTGATCCGCAAGAGCGAGCCGAGCGAACGCGCCGGCCTGATCGCGGCCCTGGTGCTGACCCTGCAGACCGTGTTCTTCTTCATCTTCTACCAGCAGATGTCGACCTCGCTGTCGCTGTTCGCGCTGCGTAACGTCGACCTCGACTTCACCGTCTTCGGCGCCCACCTGTGGACCTGGTCGCCGGCCCAGTTCCAGGCGCTGAACGCGATCTGGATCATGGTGCTGTCGCCGGTCCTGGCCTGGGCCTATTCCTTTGCCGGCCGCACCGGCAAGGACCTGTCGATCGCCGGCAAGTTCGCGCTCGGCTTCGCCGCGGTGGCCGCCGGCTTCTTCGCCTACGGCGTGGCCGGTGTCTTCGCCGTCAACGGCATGACCTCGTCGTGGGTGATGATCGCCGGCTACGGCCTGTACTCGCTGGGCGAACTGCTGGTATCGGGCCTGGGCCTGGCGATGGTGGCGCGTTACGTGCCGGCGCGCATGAGCGGCTTCATGATGGGCGCCTACTTCGTCGCCACCGGCATCTCGCAATACCTGGGCGGCGTGGTCGCCAACCTGGCCAGCGTGCCGAAGGACGTCACCGACCCGCTGCAGACCCTGCCGATCTACACCAGCCTGTTCAACAAGCTGGGCATGGGCGCGGTGGCCTGCACCGTGATCGCGCTGCTGGCGCTGCCGCTGATGCGCAAGCTGACCGCCAGCCACCAGTCGCACCAGTGATCCTCTCCGGGCGCGCGTCCTGCGCGCCCATTCAGCGCGCATACCTCTGATGCTCATCAGGCGCCGCCGCCGCGGCGCCGCATAAGCTGGACGGTGCTTTACTCATCAACCGTCCAAGGAGGCTCACATGCGCCTGACTCATTTCTCACGAATATTACTTGCCGCCGCGCTCGCCCTCCCCGGCGCCGCGGCGCTGGCAGACCCGTTGTACAACGTCACCGTGGTGGCCGGCGTCGGCAGCACCGCCGCCGACATCAACCGCTACGGCGACGTGGTCGGCAATTACAGTACCGGCGGCAATACCCACGCCTTCGCGTGGATCGGCGGCGGCTTTGCCGATCTCGGCACGCTCGGCGGTCTCAACAGTTCTGCCAACGCGATCAACGACTACCGCCAGGTGGTCGGCGCCGCCGGCACCGCCGGCGGAAACAGCCACGCCTTCGTCTTCTCGGGCGGCTCGCTGCAGGACCTCGGCACCCTGGGCGGCAGCAACAGCGTGGCCTGGGACATCAACAACCATGGCACGATCGTCGGCAGCGCCAACACGGGGGCGGAACCGGACACCTACTACCGGCAGGCCTTCCGCTACGAAGGCGGCAGCATGACCGGGCTCGGCACCCTGCCGGGCGGCGCCGGCAGCGATGCCTCTGCGATCAACAACAAGGGCCTGATCGGCGGCGCCTCCTACCAGGGCGAGATCACGGTGCCGGAGTATCCCTACTACGCCACCTTCTTCCGCGGCGGCAGCGTCGACCCGATCGGCGCGCCGGATCTCGGCAACAGCGCGATCTACGGCCTGAACGATCTCGGCCAGGCGGTCGGCGGCATCCCGACCTCGAGCATCGCCCATGCCTCGCACGCCTTCCTGTACGACCATGGCGTGATCACCGACCTCGGCACGCTCGACGCCGGCTTCGACGACAGCATCGCCTGGGACATCAACAAGCTCGGCCAGATCGTCGGCACCTCCTCCGTCCAGCTCACCGAAACCAGCTACGGCTACCACGGCTTCCTCTACGACAGCGCGAACGGCATGGTCGACCTGAACGCCCTGATCGACCCGGCTTCCGGCTGGGTGATCACGGACGCACAAGGCATCAACGGCGCCCAGCAGATCGCCGCCACCGCCTGCCGCGGCGGCGCCATCGGCGAATGCTATGCGGTGCGTCTCGACCTGGTGTCGGCCGTGCCGGAGCCGGAAAGCTGGGCCATGCTGGGCCTCGGCCTGGGCCTGCTGGGCCTGCGCAGCCGCCGGCGCGCCTGAGACCGCTGCGTCACCCCCGGAAACGCGCCCGTGCGGCGCGTTTTTCGTTCGGGCGTTGCATTATCAGAACAAACGCCAAGCCGCAATCTATTGCACATAGGAAATATGATATAGTTCGCAGCGCTGTTCCGGGCCACATTCGCCCAGCTTCGACAAACCGGCCCGCGCCCCCGGCCGCCACCGTACAGACTCATGCACTCCTTTATCAAAACCGGTCTTGTGCTGCTTGCGTGCGCCCTCCCTGTTGGCGCCGGCGCCGAGACCCACAGCTATAACTTTTCACCGGTCAACCAGTACAACCTGAAGGTCTCGGCCAGTTTCTGGAATCCCATCGTCCGCTACGTCTCGGCAAAGAGCGGCGTGCAGCTGAACCTGAAACTGGGCCGCACCTCGGCCGACACCACCAGCTATGTGCTGGCGCGCGAAGTCGATTTCGCCTTCACCAACCACCTGTTCAGTCCGGACCGCGAAAAGATGGGCTGGACCGTATTCGGCCGCCGCGACGCGCCGCCAGTGCAGGCCCAGATCGTGGTGCCGGCCGACTCGCCAATCAAGGATCTGGACGAGCTGGCGGGCGGCACCGTCGTGTTCCCGGGGCCGGAAGCCCTGGTCGCCTACAAGGCCCCCTATGCCGAACTGCTGCGCCGTCGGATTGCCGTCAATGCCGTGTTTGCGGGCAACATGGACGCCGCTTTCACCCAGCTGTTCGCCGGCCGGGCCCGCGCCAGCGGGGCCAACTCCCAGCTGGTGGAGAACTTCAGCGCACGCGAGAACAAGGCCTTCCGCGTGCTGTGGCGTTCCGCGCCCTTCAACGACCTGGCGCTGATGGCCTCGCCGCGCGTGCCGGCCGCCGAAGTCCGCGCCGTGGCCGAGGCGTTCCTGGGCATGCGCAAGGACCCGGAAGGCCGGCGCATCCTCGACGCCGCCGCCGAACTGATCGGCGCGAAGGAGCCGCTCGGCTTCGTCGCCGCCAGCAACGCCGATTACGCCAGCTACCGTGCCTTCTACGCCGGCGCGCCCCTGAACCTGCGCTGAGTTTTCGCGATCCACCAGACCCGTGCCCATGCCGCCGCCACGCTCGCTCATTCGCTCACTAGGAAGCTCATTGACCGGCCTGTTACCGACTTCCCTGCTGCCGCGCTCCCTGGCCGGGCGCGTGTTCGCCGTCTTCAGCCTCACCATGGTGGTCTTCCTCGGCACCGGCATGGGCTTGTTCTACCGCTACCAGTTCCTGCAGCATGTCGATGAGACCCAGGACGCCGCCCTCACCCTGGTCGAGGTGGCGGCCCAGAACATCGAGGACAGCGTGGTCATCGGCGATTACGACACGGTCCAGCGCACCCTCGGCAAGATGCTGTTCCAGTCGCCGTTCAAGAGCGCCGCCTTCATCGACGTGGCCGGCGGCACCCTGCGCGTGCAGGCGCCGAAAGTCGAGCGCGCGCCGGCGCCTGCCTGGCTGAGCCGGCTGATCGCGTCCAAGCTCTACGAAGTCAACCGCGTCGCCAGCGTCGGCGGCCGCGACTACGGCGTGATTCGCCTCGACTTCGACGCCGACAAGATCGCCGCGCAGCTGTGGGCGCTGGTGATCGAGACCGCGACCTTCGCGCTGATCGCCTTCGCGGTCGGCCTGGCGCTGATGCGCACGCTGCTGAAGCGCTGGCTGGCCAGCCTCGGACGCCTGCACTCCTTCGAGAACGACGTCGCGGCCGGCCGCGTCACCGCCGAGGCCGCGCTACACGCCGACGCCCCGACCGAGATCGAGGAAGCGATCCGCGCCGTCAACCGCAGCGCCGCCAGCCTGCGCGTGCAGTTCGGCCAGCGCATCGATTCGCTGACCAACTCCCTGATGCAGCACAAGAGCGCGGTCGACCAGGCCGCCATCGTGTGCGAAGTCGACACCCAGGGCCGCATCATCGGCGTCAACGAACTGTTCGAGCGCAGCAGCGGTTTTGCGCGCCAGGAAGCGCTGGGCCGCGAACTGCTCGACTTCGGCCGCCCGGCCGGCAGCGATGCGCCCTGGCAGCCCTCGACCGGGGTCTGGAACGGCGAGGTCGTGTTCGACGGCCGCGCCGGCCGCCTGCAGTGGTACCGCACCATCGTGCCGATCTTCGACGCCGGCGGCACGCTCGAACGCTACCTGTGCATCGACATCGACATTACCGAACGCAAGGAATTCGAACGCGCAATCGTCGAGAACGCCAAGCGCCAGACCCTGATTGCCGAGCTCGGCCGCAAGGCGCTGGCCATGAACGATCTCGACGAACTGTTCCAGGATGCGGCCCAGGCCGCCGCCCAGGGTCTGGGCGCGCCCTGCGCCGCGCTATTCGAGAACACGCAGTCCGGCAATGCGCCCGGGCGCCAGCTGATGGTGCGTAGCGGCGCCGGGCGGCTGAGCCAGGCCACCGGCCTGCAGCTGGGCTGTGCCGGCGATCCGCTGGGCGGCGCACCGGCATCCGGCCTGCGGCCCTGGTTCGCGCCGCTGGCGGCGATGCACGGTCTGCGCAGCGGCCTGGACGCCGGTGTCGGCGCCTTCGGCGTGCTGGGCGCGTACACCGACAACGGCCGCCGCTTCGACGACGACGACGCCGTGTTCCTGCGCGGGATCGCCAACATCCTCGGCACCGCGATCGAGCGCCAGGAAGCGCGCAAGCGCCTGACCTGGCTGGCCCAGTACGATTCGCTGACCAACCTGCCGAACCGGCGCCAGCTCGGCACCTGTCTCGAAGACGCGATCGCCCAGGCCGGCCGCGACGGCCACCGCGCGGCGGTGATGTTCATCGACCTGGACCGCTTCAAGAACGTCAACGACATGCTCGGCCACGGCGCCGGCGACCAGTTGCTGGTACAGGCGGCGGCCCGCCTCGAAGCCTGCGCGCGCGCCGACAAGGTGGTGGCGCGCCTCGGCGGCGACGAGTTCGCGGTGGTGCTGCCCTGGCTGGAAGGCGAGCAGAAGGAATCACCGGCGGCGGCCGAACTGGCCGGCCGCATCGTCGACGCCCTGGCCCAGCCCTTCCACCTGCAGGGCCAGCAACTGTTCGTCTCGGCCAGCATCGGCATCGCGGTCTACCCGGAAGACGGCAGCAACGCCGGCCAGCTGCTCAAGAGCGCCGACACCGCGATGTACGGCGCCAAGAACAACGGCCGCAACACCTGGCAGTTCTATTCCGCGGCGCTGCACGAGAACGCGGCCCAGCGCATCCAGCTCGAATCGCAGCTGCGCCTGGCCCTGGAACGCGGTGAGTTCCTGCTGCATTACCAGCCCAAACTCGACCTGGCCGGCGGCAGCATCAGCGGTTTCGAGGCCCTGCTGCGCTGGCAGCATCCGCAGCGCGGCCTGGTGCCGCCACTCGAATTCATCTCCATCCTCGAAGACACCGGCCTGATCCTGCCGGTCGGCGAATGGGTGATCGGCGAAGTCTGCCGCCAGCTCGGCGCCTGGGCCGCGGCCGGGCTGCCGGTGCCGCCGGTGGCGATCAACCTGTCGGCACGCCAGCTGCAGCAGGCCGACCTGGCCGAGCTGATCGAACGCATCGTGGTCGGCGCCGGGGTCGATCCCGGCCTGCTCGAGTTCGAGCTGACCGAATCGATGCTGATGGTGAATCCGGAAGCCGCGGTGGCGATCCTGTCGCGCATCAAGGCGCTCGGCATGCGCCTCTCGGTGGACGATTTCGGCACCGGCTACTCGAGCCTGGCCTACCTGAAGCGCTTCCCGCTGGACGCGCTGAAGATCGACCGCACTTTTGTCCGCGACCTGCCGGACGACCCGGACGATGCCGCCATCACCAAGGCCGTGATCCGCCTCGCGCACAGCCTGAGCCTGAAGGTGGTGGCCGAGGGGGTCGAGAACATCGCCCAGCTGCGCGAGCTGGAGCAGTACGACTGCGACGAGATTCAAGGCTATTACGTCAGCCGCCCGCTGCCGGCGGCGGATTGCGTGGCTTTACTGGAGCGCGCCGAGCAGGCACTGGCGGCATGAGGTAAAGTAGCGGGATGCCAGATACCCAGAACACCCCTCTTTCCCGCGCCCTGCAGCTGGCGTCCCGCGTCGACGCCATCGAACCCTTCCGCGTCATGGAGATGGTCAAGCAGGCCGCCGCCATGCGCCGCGCCGGCATCGACGTCATCAGCATGAGCGTCGGCGAGCCGGATTTCACCGCGCCCGACATGGTGGCCGAGGCCGCCGTCGAGGCGATCCGCGGCGGCGCCACCCAGTACACCGAGTCGCTCGGCCTGCCGGCCCTGCGTGAAGCGATCTCGGGCCACTACCAGCGCTTCTACGGCCTGGACATCGATCCGCGCCGCATCGTGGTCACCGCCGGCGCCTCGGCCGGCCTGCTGCTGGCCTGCGCCGCGCTGGTCGCCGAGGGCGACGAAGTGCTGATGCCGGACCCCTGCTATCCCTGCAACCGCCACTTCGTCAGCGCCTTCGGCGGTAAACCCGTGCTGCTGTATTCGAGCGCCGCGGAACGCTACCAGCTGACCGCCGCCCACCTGGCCGAACACTGGAACAACCGCAGCCGCGGCGTGCTGGTGGCTTCGCCTTCGAACCCGACCGGTACCTCGATGACGGTGCCGCAGGCGCGCGAACTGCTGGGTGCGGTGCGCGCGCGCGGCGGCTTCGCGATCGTCGACGAGATCTACCAGGGCCTGTCCTACGACGGCAAACCGGTCAGCGCCCTGGCGCTGGACGACAGCGTCATCACCGTCAACAGCTTCTCGAAGTACTTCAACATGACCGGCTGGCGCCTGGGCTGGCTGGTGGTGCCGGACGCGCTGGTGCCGGTGTTCGAGAAGCTGGCCCAGAACCTGTTCATCTGCGCGCCGACCATCGCCCAGCACGCCGCCCTGGCCTGCTTCGGCGACGATGCGCTGGCCATCTTCGAAGCGCGCCGCCTGGAATTCCAGCGCCGCCGCGACTTCCTGGTGCCGGCCCTGCGCGAACTCGGCTTTGGCGTGCCGGTGATGCCGGACGGCGCCTTCTATGTGTACGCGGATATCACCGCCCTGCCGCACCGGCATGCGAACGACAGCACGGCCTTCGCCAAGGCGGTGCTGGAAGAAGCCCATGTGGCGATCGTGCCCGGCGACGACTTCGGCTTTGCCGCGCCGGCGCGCCATGTGCGCTTTTCCTACGCGACGCAGTACGAGCGGATCGAGGAAGCCGTGCAGCGCCTGGCGCGCCTGCTGGGCAAGTAGGACGCCGGTTCAGGCGCGGATTGCCCGCGCTTCCGAACCGATCAGCGCCAGCAAAGCCTCCAGTGCGACCGGCTTGACCAGGTAATGGTCGAAGCCGGCTTCGCGGCCGCGCGCCTCGTCTTCCGGCTGGCCGTAGCCGGTCATGGCGATCGCCAGCGGCCCGGCGCCGGCGCCATGGACGCCGACCGCCGCGCGCACCGCGCGGATCAATCCCAGTCCATCCAGGCCCGGCAGGCCGATATCGCACACGATCACGTCATAGGGCCGCTCCAGCGCCGCCGCCAGGCCGCTGCGGCCGTCGAGGGCGGTGACCACTTCGTGTCCCTCTTCGCGCAGACAGGCGGCCAGCGTGGCGCAGGTATCCGGATTGTCCTCCACCACCAGCACCCGCTTGCGGCCACCGGTCACCGCCACCTCGGACGGGCCGCGGCCGACGGTCTGCTGGCCGGAACGCGGCAGGCGCACCGTGAAGCAGCTGCCGAGGCCGGCGCCGGCGCTCTCGGCCGTCACCGTCCCGGCGTGCATGCCGACCAGGTTGCGCACCACGTTCAGGCCCACGCCCAGTCCGCCCTCGGAGCGCGCCAGCGAGCGCGGGCCCTGGGTGAACAGGTCGAAGATATAGGGGATGATTTCCGGTGCGATGCCGTTGCCGTTGTCCGCGATCGCCACCGACACCTGGTCGGCGTCGGCGCGTGCCGTCAGGTGCAGCCGGCCGCCGTCGCCGGTGTACTTCGAGGCATTCGCCAGCAGGTTGGTGAAGACCTGGGTCAGGCGCACCTGGTCGCCCTCCACCACCACCGATTCCGGCGGCAGCTCCAGCTGCAGGCTCTGGCGCCGTTCCTGGATGCAGGGCTGCATGGTCTCGACGGCCTGCTGCAGCACGTCGGCCAGCAGCAGAGGCTGGGTCGAGAGGGTGATCTTGCCGCTGCTGATGCGGGCGGCGTCGAGCAGGTCGTCGAGCAGCTTGGCCATGTGGTCGACCTGGCGCCCGATCACGCGCGACAGCTTGTGCAGCTGGGGCGTGGCGTCCGGCATGCGATCCAGCAGCGAAGCCGCCATGCCGATCGGCGACAGCGGATTGCGCAGCTCGTGCGCCAGCATCGCCAGGAACTCGTTCTGGCGGCGGTTGGCCGCCTCGGCGTCTTCCTGCAGGTGCTGGGCCTGGACCGCGGCCACCACCAGGTGCGCGTTGGCCTCGCGCAGCTGGGTCAGGGTCTCTTCCAGGCGGCGCTTCTCGGCCGCCACTTCGCGCAGCGCGTCGATCTCGTTCTCGAGGATGTGGATGCGGCGCAGCAGGAATTCCTCGGGCAGGCTGGCCCGCGGCAGCTCATGGGTGCTGGCGCGCTGTTGCGAGGCCGTGGGGTCCTTGTCTGGCGGTGCCATTGCGTCCTCGTCCTCGTCCTCGTCCATGCGTCCTCAGCGCCCCAGGGTTGGCCGGCCGATCATGATGCCGTTCAGCTGCGAAGCCTTGGGTCGCACCTCGATGCCCTCGCCGGTGATGCGGTACTCGCGCAGATCGGTGCTGTGGTCGCAGCCGCGCACCTTCACCACCGTCATGAACTTGCGCAGTTCGCCTTCGTACTCGACAAAGCGCAGCGACAGCACGGCGTCGGTCAGGAAGCACAGCTCGTCGGGGCTGAAGCTCAGCTTGCAATAATCGTCTTCCATGCCGACCGTGACCATCGCCGAGACGCCACGCTTGGCCAGTTCGGCCAGGGTCCGGAATACGCCGGTGCGCAGGTCGGCGCGCGCTTCCGGCGCCAGGTAGAGCCCGAGCTCGGACAGCGAATCGATCACCACCCGGGTCGCGCCGCTGCGGTCGATCGCGGCGCACATCTCGTCCATCAGCTCTTCGACGCTGAGCGACAGCGAGCGGCTTTCCACCACGGCCACATGACCGCCCTGGACGATTTCCGCCAGCTCGGCATTGCGCAGGCGCGCCGTGCCCTTCTCGAAGAACAGGGCTACGCCCTTTTCACCCTGGGCCACGCCGGCCTGCAGGAAGCGGGTGCCGAGGATGGTCTTGCCGGCGCCGGTCGGGCCCGACACCAGCAGCGTGTGCCCTTGCGGCAGGCCGCCGTGCATCAGTTCGTCCAGGCCGGCGGTGCCGGTGGAGATGCGGCATGGATTGCGGTCGACCGGCATGCCGGGCCGGCGGTCGGCGGACAGCGGCGGCAGCAGGCGCGGGTAGACGCGAATGCCGTCGTCGCCGATGCGCATGGCGTGCGCGCCCGTCATGTGGCCCTGGCCGCGCATCTTGTTCACGCGCAGCTTGCGCAGGGACGAGTTGTCGTCGGCCGCCTGGTACAGTGTGACCATGCCGTCGGCCACCGTGATGATCGGATTGGCCTCGACGTCGGCCTGCGAATACTCGCCGATCAGGAAGGTGGTCGCCTGCCAGGTCGCCATGCGCGAACCGAGCTCCTGGATGAACTGCTGCAGGTCCGACAGGCCTTCGTTGCCGCTGCGCGCCGACTGCATGACCGAGCGGAAGGAATCGACGAAGACCAGGCCCGGGCCGAAGTCCTCGACCTCGCGCATGATGCGTTCCAACACGCCCTGGAAGTGGCCGGCGCGCAGGTCGTCCGCCAGGTTCACGTAGCGGATGCAGGGGCCGACCTTGGCCATGTCGAAGAAGGAAAACTGCTGCTGGTAGCGCAGCATCTTCAGCGGCGGCTCGCCCAGCACCGTGAAGAACAGGGCGCGCCGTTCGGGACCGGCCAGCGCGAACATGATCTGGTGCGCCAGCGTCGTCTTGCCGCTGCCGGGCGCGCCGGCAATCAGCGTGAAGGAATATTCGGTCAGGCCGCCGCCGAGGAGGACATCGAGGCCTGGTACTCCGGTGGCCATCGATCCAAGGCGTACTTTGTCGGTCATTTACTTGTGCTCCTGTACATCTTCCGGTCCCTGCGGTTCCGAAGCGGCGGCCTGCTCGAGCAGCCTGGCCGTGAGCGCCTCGCCAATCAGCGACGACAACTGTCTGGTGAATGTATTCAGCAACTCCGCGTTTGCGATGTCGGCGACGGCCGGCTCGGCGACCGCGAGGTCGTGCTCGAGCGCACTCAGCAGTCCGGCGATCGACTTGCGTGCGGGATCCACGCTCAGCCATTCGTAGCGGACCGCCAGCGTACGCTGGGCGCGGCCAAACAATGCGCAGAACCCGCTCTCGCCGATCAGGGTGACCAACTGGCCACTGATCCGGCGCCACGGGCGCAGCCGGTCGACGGCGACCCCATGGGGCCTCGCCTTTCCGTCATCGCTGGTTTGTTGCCGCTCTTTGTCGTCTCTTTCCATGCAGGTCAACTGGATTTATCTTGGTGCGGCACCGCCGAGGCGGCCAAGGCATGTGGCAGCCATTATAACGGGATCGCGGAATCGAACATTGTAAAGTAGTGACAATATTTTCCGTGCCGCGCGGCCCTGCCTGCTGCTACCATCGCTGGCCTGCATAACAACGATGAGACAGATGCCATGCCCGACCGCCCACTCCCGCACGCCGCCCTGCTCGGCAGTGCGCTGCTCGCCACCGCCTTCGCCGCCGGCGCGGCACCGTCAAGCCCGCCCGCCGTCCAGGAAGCGCCGCTGCGTGCGCACCTGGCCTTCCTGGCCGACGACCTGCTCGAAGGCCGCGGCACCGGCCAGCGCGGCGGCGAACTGACGGTACGCTACCTGGAAACCCAGGCCGCGGCGATCGGCCTCAAGCCGGCCGCCGGCAACAGCTATCGCCAGAAGGTCGCGCTGGTCGGCCAGAAGACCCAGGTGGGCGCCAGCAGCCTGCGCTTCGAAGCCGGCGGCAAGACCATCGAAGCGGCGTTCGGCACCGGCGCGGTCTATGGCAACGGCAACGGCCAGCCCGATACGCGGCTGGATGCGCCCATCGTCTTCGTCGGCTACGGCATCGCCTCGGCGGAGGATGGCTGGAACGATTTCCAGGGCGTGGACGTGAAGGGCAAGCTGCTGGTGGCGATGGTGAACGACCCGCAGCCCACGGCCGCCGAGCCGAACCGCTTCGGCGGCAAGTCGCTGACCTGGTACGGCCGCTGGACCTATAAATTCGAGGAAGCGCAGCGCCAGGGCGCGGCCGGCATCCTGCTGATCCACACCACGGCATCAAGCTCCTATCCGTGGAGCGTGCCGGCCAACAGCTTCTCGCACGAGCAGTTCCACCTGGCCGGCCCCGGCAACGCGCTGCAGGGCTGGATCAGCGAAGACATGGCACGCACCCTGTTCAGCGCCGCCGGCCAGGACCTCGACGCCCTGCGCGCCCGCGCCGAGGTGAAGGGCTTCCGCCCGGTCGAGCTGAAGGCCAGCGCCCACGCCCAGCTGAAAAGCACGGTGCGCCAGGTGGCCGAGTACAACGTGGCCGGCATCGTGCCCGGCACCGATCCCAAGCTGCGCGAGGAGGCGGTGATCTATTCGGCGCACTGGGACCATCTCGGCATCGACGAACCCAGTGGCCCAACCAGCGGCAAGCCCGACCACATCTGGAACGGCGCCATCGACAATGGCTCCGGCACCGCCGCCCTGCTGGCGATGGCCCAGGCCGCCGTCGCGCATCCGGCGCGGCGCACCCAGATTTTCCTGTGGCCCTGCGCCGAGGAGCAGGGCCTGCTGGGCGCCCTCGCCTACACCCGCGCGCCCCTGTGGCCGCTGGCGAAGACCGCCGCCGATCTCAACCTCGACAGCATGAATTTCGTCGGCCCCACGCGCGACATCGGCGTGCCCGGCGCCGAGCGCAGCTCGCTCATCGATACCTCGCGCGAGGTGGCCAAGCAGATGGGCCTGGCGCTGGCGCCGAGCGTGCCGGACCTGGGCGGTGCCTACTTCCGCGCCGACCACTTCATGTTCGCCAAGGCCGGCGTCCCCGCCTTCAACGTCGGTTCGGCCGTGTTCTCGGGCGACGGCAGCTTCGCCTTCGCCCACGACGCGGCCGCTTCGAACCAGCGCATGCACGACTTCACGAAGGATTACCACCAGGTCAGCGACCAGTACGACCCGGCCTGGGACTTGTCGGGCATGGTGCAGCAGGCGCAGTTCACGCTGAACCTGGGCTATGCGGTAGCGAATGCGCCGGCGATGCCGCGCTGGCGTGCGGGCGAGGCCTGGGGGAAGGTCAAGCGCTGATGCGGCGTGCCGCTCATCGGCTGACGGGGCGTACGCGGATGCTGGAGGAGATGCGGTCCCACAGCGCCAGCGCGGCTGGCTGCGAGAGGGACGAGGCGACCGGCTCGCCGCGGTCGCGGCCGGTGACCATGGTCAGCCTCAGCGTCGGCACATAGACGGTGTTCTGGATGCCGTTCACTTCCCATTCGAAGCCGTAGACGATGGCAAGGTTGTCCTCGATGACGCGCTGGACCACCTCCTCGCCCTTCAGGCCGCCGATAGTACGCGGTGCCGCGCGCAGGTCGGTGACACGCATGTTCAGGATCGCCGGCAGGCGCCCGCGCGATGCGGCATTACGCTCGATCAGGCCGCGCGGATCGGGCTTGAGTCCTGCAGTGGTCTCGAAGTGAAAGCCAAGGTCGGGGTAGCTGGGCAGCTCCGCGGCGAGCGTGATCTGCTCGTTCTCGTCGGCGGGCAGCGGATCGCGGACGTAGGCGCGATCGAGGCAAAAGCCGGGCTCGGTGGGCGCGCGGTTGGCGGGATTCGGCACGAGTTGCGCGAGGAGCCGGGGAAGGTTCCCGATGAGCTTGGGATCGTAATCGTCCGCACTCAGGTCGATGCTGATTCCGCCGCCGTGTACATGCGCTTCGATGGCGACGCCCTCATAGTGAAAATGTTCGGTCGTGAAGCCATCGGATGCATTGCCCTCGGTGACGTTTCGCCCGTGGACGAAGATTTTTCCGGCGAGCCCATTGTCGGTCCGGACGTCGCTGGCGGATTCCATATTGTTGCGGCCACCACGGAAATCCGGCTTGGCCCGGATCTCGGCTTCCCGCGCTGCCAGCCGCTGCTGGAAAGCCTCCGAACTCTCGGCAAACGCATCGATGCCAAGCCCGCTGATCTCCGCGCCGTAGAGCTCTACCCGGGTCTCCGCGGGGAGGTCGATGAGCATCCTGCCGACACAAACCGTCGTCATTTTTCCAGTCATTTGCACCACCTTGAAAGTATCCCAGGCGGCGCCCGCCGCCCAGGCCGCGGCCAGGCATCCGGCCATTGCGGCATACACCCGGAACAGCTTGCTTTGAAAAATACGTTTCATGGCATCCCCTGTACGATCCTGACCACCAGGCGCAGCGTCAGCATCAGCATGTCTTCGTGGTTGAACGCGCCCTGGTGGTCGTAGCCGCGGGTTTCGAACAGATGCTGGACCTTACCCGCCGGCCCGGCGCCGGACTGGAACGGCACTGTGCGGTCGCCGCGGGCATCGGGCGGCTCGGGCTTGAACGACAGGGAGCACACCGGATCGACGTCCACGAGCCGGACGCCGCCTGGTTCGCGCCCTCTCAATCTGGCGTTCTTGATGTTTGCCGGTGTGAGCGCGGTGCCCAGGCCGGTTTCTTTCCGCCCAAGCCAGCGCACCTTGCCGAAAGCGGGCTGGCTCGCATCGCTGCCGTAGAAGGCGTAGGTATTCGGGTGATAGTAGTCGCCCAGGCATTCCCTGTGAAAGCGTTCGGCTGTGTTGATGGCATTCGTGATCGCCTTGTGTACGCCTCCGCGTTTCCTCTCATATTTTCCTGCCGGGTCGGCCAGCTCGGGATCGACGAGCCTGTACCAGGGCCGCAAATCACGGTAAAGATCGTAGGGATTCGGCGCAGCCTCGTTCGGCAGGTGCAGGTAATCGATGGCCGTTTCCGGCCCGCCCGCAGGTCCGGGCGCATGCACCACCCGCACGTGCAGCCAGGATCCCGGATACAAATGGGTGGGCAGGAGTTCCAGCGCCCCAGGCGAGGTCGCCAGCACGGGCGTGGTGTCATAGGTTGTGGCACCAAGAATTTTGGCGACGAAGCGCCCGGCGAAATCCTGCGCCTCGGTGCCGCAGCTCATGCGGCGATAGGCGGCAGGCGCGCCCAGGGCCGGCATCGCGCCATGGATCACACCGGCGATCCGGTCCGGAATACGCTTCGCGCAGGCGCGCGCGACCAGCCCGCCCATCGAATGGGTCACGAGGATGACGCGCTCGCACTGGCGCCGCATGCCTTTCCAGTATTCGATGATGTCGAGGATGCGCCGCTCCAGCCGTATCGAAGCCTGCTCGCAGCATTCGAGCCAGTTGTAGCCCACACCGTACACCGGATAATGATGGCGCGCGTGCTTTTCCAGGGCCGCCTCGGTCAGCGGCATCATGCCCGGCATGCCCCACTTTTTCGGATCGCAGGCCATGACCTCCTGCCAATGGCGCTGGATATGGCGCTCGCCCGTGGCTTCGTCGTGCTGGAAGGTCCGGTTCAGGCTTGTCTCCAGCGCGCATAAGAGCCCGCCGTAGGAATCGGCATGCAGCTCCCCCAACCGCGTTCGCGCGCCAGTGTCGGATGAACGTGCAATCTGCCGTCGCGGTGCGGAATATGCGGCGGTCCATCTTCGTCGACTTCCAGCGTGTCTGGATCGAACAGTTTTTGGCGCTGCTTGGGCGTGCACCCGTCCCAGGTTAGTGCATCCCAGAGGCCTCCAACCATGGTATTCGGTGGCCGCCAGACCGGCTCACCAGGCTCGGCTCCCAAGTTGCGCTCCTTGCGCGAGCGCGGCTGCCGCTTCGCCCGCAGATTGCTGCCCATGATGCCGGGCACGACGATCACGGGAATCACGCTGTTCGACGGCATGAGGGCAAGACCGCGCACCTTGACCGCCGTCGGGGTCAGCACCGTGCGCGCCGACCAACCGCCGTCGGGCAAAGGGAGCATGGGAGGCAAGGGCCGCGTCGGGTCAGCCATGTCGAGAATCGGCAAGTCTACGAAAACCCTTGATCATGGCACGCCGGGACCTGGCCGCCGTTGAGCGAACACAGCATCTTCCTGCGGCAAGGGCAACACGGTACTATCGTTACCAAACGCAAGTTCACCACACCGCCTAGCCCCTTGGGAAACCATGCACCTGAAAACGCTGACCGCCGCCCTGCTTTTCGCTTCCTTGTCTTCCATCGCCGCCGCCTCGACCCCGGCCGACGCCCGCTTCCAGTCCATCTACCAGCAGGAATGGAAATGGCGCATCGCCCAGCGCCTGGCCGACGACGAGGACCAGCCCAAGGGCCGCCGTGCCGAACTGCCGCGCGTCGATGCCGCGACCCAGGAAGCGCGCCGCCGCTACTGGGAGGATGTGCTCAAGCGCCTGGATGCCATCGCCCAGGCCGCGCTGTCGAAGAACGAGCGCATCAACTACGCCGTCTACCGCGCCCAGATCCAGGCCTTGTATGAAGCCCAGCGCTTCCGCGAATACGAGCAGCCGGTCAACGCCGACAGCGCCTTCTGGACCGACATCACCTATGCCGCGCGGCGGCCGTTCAAGTCGGCCCAGGAATACCGCGACTACATCCTGCTGCTGCGCGACATGCCGCGTTATTTCAGGGAGCAGCTGGCGAACATGCGCGCCGGCCTGGCGCGCGGCTTCACGCCGCCGCGCGTGACGCTCGCCGGGCGCGATGCGCCGTTGGCCACGGTGGCAGAAAGCAGGACGCCCGAGGACACCATCTTCTACACCCCGTTCAGGAGCATGCCGGCGAATATCCCGGCCGACGAGCAGGCGCGCCTGCGCGCGGAAGGCGCCGCCGCGATCCGCGATGCTGTGCAACCGGCCCACGCCGAGGTGCTGGCCTATGTGCGCAGCGACTACTTCCCGAAGGCGCGCGTACCGCTGGCGGCCGAGAGCCTCCCCGACGGCCGCGCCTATTACCAGTCGAAGATCGTCGAGTACACCACGACCTCGCTGAGCGCCGACGAGATCCACGCCATCGGCCTGGCCGAGATGGCGAAGATCCGCGCCGAGATGCTGCAGACCATGGCCGCCGCCGGCTTCCAGGGCGAGCTGCCGGCCTTCCTGGCTTTCCTGCGCAGCGACCCGCAGTTCTATGCGAAGACGGCGGACGAACTCTTGAAAAGCGCGGCCTGGATCGCCAAGAAATTCGACGGCAAGGCAGACCAGTATTTCGGCTACCTGCCGCGGCGCCGCTTCGCGATCGTCCCGGTGCCGCCCGACCAGGCGCCCTACTACACCTCGGCGCGCGGCGGGCCCGGCGTCTACCTGGTGAATACCTACAACCTGCCGGCGCGCGCGCTGTACAGCCTGCCGGCCCTGACCCTGCACGAATCGGCGCCGGGCCACGCCTTCCAGATGCCGGTGGCGCTGGAGCAGAAAGGCGTGCCGCCGTTCCGCCGCGCGTATATCTCGGCCTATGGCGAAGGCTGGGCGCTGTATTCGGAACGCCTGGGCACGGAGATGGGCATCTACGAGACGCCCTACGAGATGTTCGGCATGCTGAGCTACCAGGCCTGGCGCGCGGCGCGCCTGGTGGTCGACACCGGCATTCATGCCAAGGGCTGGACCCGCGAACAGGCCCAGGCCTACATGCACGACAACACAGCTTTATCGGACCACGAGATCGAGACCGAGGTCGACCGCTACATCTCCTGGCCGGGGCAGGCGCTGTCGTATTACCTGGGCGAGATGGCGATCATGGGGGCGCGTAAAAAGGCCGAGGCGGCGCTGGGGTCTCGCTTTGATATTCGCGCCTTCCACGATACCGTGCTCCAGCTCGGGTCGGTGCCGCTGCCGGTGCTGGAGGCGCGGATCGATGCGTTTATTGCGGAGGGTGGGAAGTCGCCTTACCCGGCACCTTGAACCGCGTGTGCGTGGGCTCGGGGAGCCCACCCTACCGGCTCAGGCGGTTCGTAGGGTGGGCACACCGTGCCCACGCAAACCTCAAAACAGCTTGATCTTCAACTGCACCGAAATCCCGCCATACAGCCGATCCTTGTAGCTCGGGATGATCCCGACGTTGACGCCCACGCGCTGGTACTCGTAAGTCAAAGTCGGAATCGCCGCCGGGAACCAGCCGCCATCCCGCATGTTCGGGTAACCGTTGAAAGCGGCGATGGCCGCGCCCACGCGCACCGGACCGATCGCGTAAGGCTGCCAGATCACGCCGGCATAGTTCGAGTAATCGCGGTCGCTGTTGTAGAAGCGGCCCACGGTGGCCGCCATCGTGCCCGAGAAGCGGTACTCGGCGCCCAGGCCCCAGTTGGCGCCGTTCAGGTCCTTGTCGCGGTCGAAGTGGTAAGTCGCGAAGCCGCTGTCGAGCCAGAACTCGCTTTTCGGCGCGGCGTCGATCTTCGTGAACAGGTCGTCGGCATGGGCCAGCGGCGCGACGATGCAGCAGGCCGCCAGTGCGGCCTTGATGAGCTTATGGTTCAATCGTCGGCCTTCGGATCGAGATCGGGGAACATCACTTCGGTGTAGCCGAAGCGGGAAAAGTCCTTGATGCGCATCGGGTAGAGGATGCCCAGCAGGTGGTCGACTTCATGCTGCACGACGCGCGCATGGAAGCCGTCGACATCGCGACTGATATGATTTCCATATTGATCGACCCCTTCATAGTGCAAACGCGTATGACGGGGCACGCTGCCGCGCAGGCCGGGCACCGACAGGCAGCCTTCGAAGCCCTCTTCCATCTCGTCGGACAAGGGCCTCAGGACCGGGTTGATCAGCACCGTCTCCGGCACGCTCGGCGCGTCCGGATAGCGCTGGTTCCTGCCGAAGCCGAAGATCACCAGCTGCAGGTTGACGCCGATCTGCGGCGCGGCCAGGCCGGCACCGTCGACCGCGTGCATGGTCTCGAACATGTCCGCAATCAGCGCATGCAGTTCCGGCGTGTCGAATTCTTTCACGGGCTCGGCCACGCGCAGCAGGCGCGGGTCGCCCATCTTCAGGATCTCGCGGATGCTCATCCCTGTTTCTCCCGCAGTTCGGCCAGGAACTCGGCGAAGCCTTCCGCGGTTTCCGGGTGCTTCAGACCCATCGCCGTGGTCGCCTTCAGGTAACCGAGCTTGGAACCGCAATCATAACGCTGGCCGGCGTAGCGGTAAGCCAGCACGCGTTCGCGCGCCATCAGTGCGGCGATGCCGTCGGTGAGCTGGATCTCGCCGCCGGCGCCGGTGCCGATGCTCTCGAGGTCCTCGAAGATCGAGCCGGACAGCACGTAGCGGCCGACCACGGCCAGCGTCGATGGCGCCTCTTCCGGCTGCGGCTTCTCGACGATGCCGGAGACCAGTTCCAGATCCGGTCGGTAGGCGCTGGCGCTGACGATGCCGTACTGGCGGGTGTGTGCGCGCGGCACGTCCTGCACCGCCAGCACGCTGCATTTTTCGTAGGCGTACAGGTCGGTCATCTGGGCCAGCACCGGCTTGTGGCCGGGGGCGCTGTCCATGAAGTCGTCGGCCAGCAGCACGGCGAAAGGCTCGTTGCCGACCACCGGACGCGCGCACAGCACCGCGTGGCCGAGGCCCAGCGGCTCGGACTGGCGGATGTAGATGCAGTTGACGTTCTTCGGGATCACGCCGCGCACCAGTTTCAGCAGCTGTTCCTTGCCGTGGGCTTCCAGCTCGGCCTCGAGTTCGTAGGCCTTGTCGAAGTGGTCTTCGATCGCGCGCTTGTTGCGGCCGGTGATGAAGATCATCTCGGTGATTCCGGCGGCGACCGCCTCCTCGACCGCGTACTGGATCAGCGGCTTGTCGACGATCGGCAGCATCTCCTTCGGCTGGGCCTTGGTGGCGGGCAGGAAGCGGCTGCCCAGGCCCGCGACCGGGAATACGGCCTTCTTGATTGCACTCATTCTCTACTCCAAATTGTTATTGCGGCAGCAGCGCCAGCAGGCCGGCTTCATCGAGCACGGTCACGCCCAGGCTCTCGGCCTTGGTCAGCTTGCTGCCCGCCTTTTCGCCGGCCACCAGGTAAGAAGTCTTCTTCGACACCGAATCCGACACCTTGCCGCCGGCCGCCTCGATCAGCGCGCCGGCCTGGTCGCGCGACATGGTCGGCAGCGTCCCGGTCAGCACGAAAGTCTTGCCGGCGAGCGGACCTTCCTCACCGGCTGGGGCTTCCTCGGGCAGCTGGGCCAGCAGTTCGCGGCGCAGGTCGGCGACCTGCTGCACGTGCTCGCGATTCGCCGGCACCGCCATCCAGGCGTCCAGCGACTCGGCCACCGTGGCCGGCAGGCCGAACACACTGAAGATCTTCAGGTGTGCCAGGTCGTCCAGCGTGCGGCCGTCCAGCAGCTGGCGCGCACGCGGCTCGGTCAGCTTCGGGATGCCGAGCGCCGCCAGCAGCGCGACTTCGCCCAGCTTTTCGCGCAGCTGGGCCTTGGGCGCATGCTCGCCCTGCGGCGTCACGCCGGCCGCCAACAGCGCATCGAGCGCCACCTGGTTCTTCGGCTCGGCAAAGAATTCGGCGATCGCTTCGGCCACCGTACCGCCGATGTCGGGCAGCACGCGCAGCAGCGCAGCCGGGGCGCGGCGCACCAGCGCCAGGCTGCCCAGCCAGTCGGCCAGGGTCTTGCCGGTCGACTCGCCCACATGCCGGATGCCAAGCGCGAACAGCAGGCGCTCGAGCGGCGGGTTGCGGCTGGCGGCGATCGCGGCGAGCAGGTTGTCGGCCCACTTGGTCGCGACCTTGCCCTGCTTGACCGTCTCGGGTGTGGTGCCGTCGCGCTCGTCGGCCAGGCGCTTCATCTGCAGCAGGTCTTCCAGCGTCAGGCGATACAGGTCGGCCACGCCGTGCACGAGATTGGCTTCGACCAGGCTGTCGATGTAGCGGTCGCCCAGGCCCTCGATGTCCATCATGCGCCGGCCGGCAAAGTGGCGGATCGCTTCCTTGCGCTGGGCGCCGCAGGTGAGGCCGCCGGAGCAGCGCGCCACCGCCTCGCCTTCTTCGCGCACCACGTGCGAGCCGCACACCGGGCAGGTCTTCGGCAGTTCGTAGACGGCCGGCTCGGGCTGCGGACGGCGCTCGAGCACCACCGACAGCACCTCGGGGATGACGTCGCCGGCGCGACGCACGACCACGGTGTCGCCCACGCGCACGTCCTTGCGGCGTACCTCGTCTTCGTTGTGCAGGGTGGCGTTGGTGACGGTCACGCCGCCCACCGACACCGGGGTCAGGCGCGCCACCGGCGTGATCGCACCGGTGCGTCCCACCTGCACGTCGATCGCCTGCACGGTGGTCAAGGCTTCCTCGGCCGGGAACTTGTGCGCCAGCGCGAAACGCGGCGCACGCGAGACGAAGCCCAGCGCGCGCTGGTCCGCCAGGCGGTTGACCTTGTAGACCACGCCGTCGATCTCGTAGGGCAGCGACTTGCGCTTCTCGCCGATCGATTTGAAGTAGCCGAGGATGCCTTCGCAGCCGGTGACCACCGCCCGCTCCTTCGACACCGGCAGGCCAAGCCGCTCGAACCAGTCCAGCACCTTCGAATGCGAATCTGGCATCTCGGCGCCTCCCAGCACGCCGATGCCGTAGGCGAAGAAGCGCAGTTTGCGCTGGGCCGTGATGCGCGCGTCCAGCTGGCGCAGGCTGCCGGCGGCGGCGTTACGGGGATTGGCGAATTCCTTCGCCCCTAGATCGCGCTGGCGCTGGTTCAGGCGCTCGAAGTCCTCCTTGAACATCAGGACTTCGCCCCGCACTTCCAGCACCGCGGGGATGTCATCACCGTGCAGGCGCAGCGGGATCACTTTCACGGTGCGGATGTTGGCGCTGACGTCTTCGCCGGTATAGCCGTCGCCGCGGGTGGCGGCCTGCACGAACACGCCGTTTTCGTAGCGCAGGCTCATCGCCAGGCCGTCGAACTTCAGCTCGGCCGCGTATTCGACTTCAGCGCCCGGCGGCAGGTCCAGGCCTTCGCGCACGCGGCGGTCGAAGTTGTCGATGTCTTCATCGCTGAAACCGTTGTTCAGCGAGAGCATCGGCATCGCGTGCGTGACCTGGCTGAATTCCGGGATCGGCGCGCCGCCCACGCGCGAGGTCGGGGTGTCGTTCGAGACCGCTTCGGGGTGGGCCGCTTCGAGTTCCTGCAGTTCGCGGAACAGCTTGTCGTACTCGGCGTCCGGGATGGTCGGCGCGTCGAGCACGTGGTAGTTATAGATGTGGTGATTCAGTTCCTTGACCAGCCACGCCATGCGCTCCAGATGATCCATCCGCACCTCAGCTGAACAGGCGCAGCGCGCGGGTCGAGCCGGCCGGGATGTCGGCGGCTTCCATCTCCTGGTAGAACTCGCCGACCTGGCCGGCGATCTCGCTCAGGGCTTCATCCAGCAGCGGCTGGTCGAAGTCGTCGACGATGGCGGCGTCCAGGCGCAGCTCCAGTGACTTGGCGCAGGCAACCATCTTGCCGAAGCCGTCTTTCGCCGGGGCGACGCAGGGCACGTCGAGCAGCAGGGTCAGGCGCGAGGTGGTGTCGGCGCCCAGGTTGACGTTGGTCGACAGCGTAAACAGCACGCCGCCTTCGCCGTCGGGCATCGCGAAGCGGCCATCCGGACGGACGTCGAAGCCCTGGTTTTCCAGCGCGCCGATCAGGGTCGACATCGCCCACGGCGCGCCCTTCGAGGCCAGGTTCACGCCCAGCTGGGCATCGTGGCCGGCGACGAAGCGGTGCAGGTTCTTCGCCTCGCTCATCACTTCGATCATGTCCGGGACTTCCGGCTCCGCCTGGATCTCGTCGGCCACCGCGCGCAGGCGCGTGACCATTTCCGAGTATTCGAGTTCGTTCAGGGCCGTGGTGCGGGTGGCCAGCTGCACGCCGGCCTGCAGCTTCGTGTAGACGCCGCCGTGCATGATCGGCTCCCAGTCGCCGTTCACGGCCAGGCCGACGAAGTGCACCGGCTTGTTGCCGACGCGGCGCAGCTTGAGCAGCGCGGGCAGGATCTTCTCGCCGCGCGCCGCGCCTTCCACGTTCAGCGGGATCAGGCAGTCGATCAGCGGATCGACCAGGTTCTCGGCCAGCTGGGCCGGCGGGGTGTCGGGCTTGGCGCCCGGCAGGCCGGCCAACGGTTCGAGGCTGGCGGCAGCGGCTGCAGTACCTGCGCCGGCACCGGATACCGGCGCACCAGGCGCAGCGCCGCCGACCGCGACACCCTCGGGCGCGACGGGAGACGTCGCAGCAGGCTCGCGCACCACCGGCTCGGCCAGCGCGTCGCTGCCCGCCAGTTCGGCGTAGGGCTCGTCGACGTTCGCATCCAGCACAGGTTCGTGGCGTTCGACCGCGCCTGGCTCGACCGGCGCGGCGGGTGCGGCGCCAGTCTTCATCAGCACGTCGTCATGGTTGCTTGCGAAGGCCCGTTCGACGCTCTTGCGGGCCTTGTACTCCTGCCACTTGTTATAACTAATGATCCCGACGACGAAGACGCCGCCGGCTGCGATCAGGCTCATTTGTAAGTCGTTCATGCTGCTTGTGCCTCGGATGCGATTGGTTCGGCGCACTGCACGCCCATTGCCGGCCAGCGGAAATGGCTCATCGCGTGCCTCATGCCTTGAAAGTGTCCGCGCCGGCGCCTGGGAAGGCGTCCCGCGGGGCTTCAGGACATGAGGGTAGCATGAAGGAAAGAAATAACGTAGCAGTGCAGATGGAAGAATGGCCGATATGATAACCAAACGGACCGGCGTACGCCATGCGCGGCGGCGCTTCTCTGCAAAAAAAGCCACCCCGCGCGGGCGGGATGGCTTTTCGAACGTGCCCGAATGGCGGCGCCGCGATCAGTCCTGCAGTGCGGCGGCCAGCGGCGCGACCTTGTCGGCGCTCACGCCGACGGCCTTGGCCAGGCGCATGCCGTAGTCCTTGTCGGCCTTCCAGAAGTAGGACAGCATGGTCAGCAGGCTGTCCTGGTTCTTCACGCCCTTGAGGTCGCCGGACAGGTTGGCGATCAGGTCATCGCGGTCCTGGGTGCTCAGCGAGCGGTAGAACTCGCCGGCCTGGCGGAAGTTCAGCGTCTTGGCGATGCGCTGCTGCTGGGTGCTGCCGCTCAGCGGCAACTGGCTGCTGCGCGCGTTCGGATCTTCGACCAGCGCGCCCGGCAGGCGGCTCGGCTGGTAGTTCACGGTACCGGTGCGGCCGGAGATGTTGCCGGGTCCGTCCTGGTGGTTGTTCGCGACCGGCACCAGCGGCTTGTTGATCGGCAGCGACTGGAAGTTCGCGCCCAGGCGGTGGTGCTGGGTATCGATGTACGAGAACAGGCGGCCTTGCAGCATGCGGTCTTCCGAGGCTTCGATGCCCGGCACCAGGTTACCCGGGGCCATCGCAACCTGCTCGGTGGCTTCGAAGAAGTTCTCCGGCACCTTGTTCAGCTCCATGGTACCGACCTTGCGCTCAGGCACACCCGGCCAGATCTTGGTCGCGTCCAGCGGATCGAAATCGAACCTGTTCATCTCGTTCGGACGCAGGATCTGCACCACCAGGTCCCACTTCGGATACTGGCCCTTCGAGATCGATGTGTACAGGTCGGTGGTGGCGTGGCTGGTGCTCTTGCCCTGGATTACCGGGATCTCCTGCGGACGCAGGTTGCGCTCGCCCTGCTGCGACTTCCAGGCGAACTTGGCGTACACGTACTCGCCCTTGGCATTGACCAGCTTCAGCGCGTGCACGCTGCTGCCATTCATCTGGCGGTAGCTGGCCGGGGTGCCGTAGTTCGAATACACGCGGGTCAGCATGTGGGTCGCCTCGGGGATGTGCGAGAAGAAGTCGAACACGCGTTCCGGCTCCTGCACGTTGGTGATCGGCGACGGTTTCAGCGCGTGGATCATGTCCGGGAACTTGATCGCATCGCGGATGAAGAAGATCGGCAGGTTGTTGCCGACCAGGTCCCAGTTGCCTTCCTGGGTATAGAACTTGGTCGCGAAGCCGCGCGGATCGCGCGTGGTCTCGGCGCCCGAGCGGCTCGGGATCACGGTCGAGAAGCGCACGAACACCGGGGTCACGGTGCCCTGCTTGAACAGCCTGGCCTTGGACAGGTCCGACAGGTCGTCGGTCGTGGTGAAGGTGCCGTGGGCGCCGGTGCCGGTGGCGTGCACCACGCGCTCGGGAATGCGCTCGCGGTCGAAGCGCTGCAGCTTCTGCACCAGGTGCACGTCCTGCAGCAGGGTCGGGCCGTTCGGGCCGGCGGTCTGGCTGTTCTGGTTGTCGCCGACCGGGGCGCCATTATCCTTGGTCAGGACTTGCTGGGCATGCGCGCCCTGCGCCAGTGCCAGCGCACCGCTGATCAGGGTCAGGACACAGGCGGCGGCGCGCCCGGCGGAAAAATGGAGACTACTCATAAATGCTACCTATCAATTCGCAAATCGAGATAGCATTATGCCTAGTCGGCTTGTATTATAGAAATCAATCGTCGCTATCAATCAGATAGCATTTCACCTATGCCGCGGCCAGCTCGGCCGCCGCCTCCATATCCACCGCGACGATGCGCGACACGCCCTGCTCCTGCATCGTCACACCGATCAATTGATTGGCCATCTCCATCGCGATCTTGTTGTGCGAGATGAAGAGGAACTGGGTATGGTCCGACATGCGCTTGACCATGCGGCAGAAGCGCTCGGTGTTGGCATCGTCCAGCGGCGCGTCGACCTCGTCGAGCAGGCAGAACGGCGCGGGATTCAGACGGAACATCGAGAACACCAGCGCGGTGGCGGTGAGCGCCTTTTCGCCGCCGGACAGCAGGTGGATGGTGGCGTTCTTCTTGCCCGGCGGCTGGGCCATGACCTGCACGCCGGCGTCGAGGATCTCTTCGCCGGTCATCACCAGCTTGGCGGTGCCGCCGCCGAACAGGATCGGGAACAGTTCCGAGAAGTTGGCGTTGACGCGGTCGAAGGTGTCCTGCAGCAGGTCGCGCGATTCGCGGTCGATGCGGCCGATCGCGCCTTCCAGCGTGGCGATCGCTTCCTGCAGGTCGGCGTTTTGCGAATCGAGGAAGCGCTTGCGCTCGGTGGCCTGGGCCAGTTCCTCGACCGCGGCCAGGTTCACCGCGCCGAGGGCGGTGATGGCGTTCGTCAGGCGCGTCACCTCGCCCTGCAGGTATTGCGGCTTCATGTCCGGCTGCAGCTTGTCCTGCAGTTCGGATTCGACCGCGCCGGTGGCGCTCAGGGCTTCGGCAAACTGTTCCTGGTTCAGGCGCGCGGCCTGCTCCTTCAGCTGCATCTCGGTGATACGCTCGCGCTGCGGCTGCAGGCTGCGCTCGGCCGTCATGCGCGCTTCCTCGGCCGCGCGCAATTGCTGCGTCAGCTGGTCGAGTTCGTGGCGCGCATCGCTGAGTGCTTGTTCCTGCGCGGTGCGGCGCGCCAGCAGTTCCTGCAGGCCTTCGGCGGCGGTGCCGGATTCGATCGCTTCGAGTTCCATCTTGCCGGCGCCGATGCTTTCCAGGACCTGCTCGGCCTGCTGGTTGGCGGTGGCGATCGTGCGGCGCAGCTCTTCGATGCGGGTGCGCTGGGTCTTCTCGGCGAACACCGCTTCCTGGGCCGCGCGTTCCAGCTCGCGCAGCCGGTCGCGCGCTTCGTTCAGGGCCCGCTCCTTGTCGAGGAAGGCGGTCTGTCCATCCTCGTGCGTGCCCTGCAGCTCGGCCAGTTCCATGTCCAGCTCTTCGAACTGCGCTTCGGCTTCCATCTTCGCCTGGCGCTGCTCGGATTCCTGGGCCGCGATCTCGTCGAGGTCCGCCGAAATCTGGCCGCTCCTCTGGTTGAAGCGCGCCTCGACCTCGGCCTGCTTGACGATCTCGATCTGCAGCGCGTGGGTCTCGCGCTGCAGGGTCGCGACCTTCTGGCGGCCTTCCTGCAGACGGCGCTGCAGATCGGTCACAAGCGCGTCGGCACGGGTCGCACGGGTGCGCGCCTCGTCCAGCAGCAGGGCCTGGGCGCGCAGCTGTTTGCCGATGTTGTCGATCTCGTGCTGGCGCGCTAGCACCCCATCCTGCTCGGCATCGGCGGCGTAGAAGCGCACGCTGGAACGGCTGACGATATGGCCGTGCGGCGTGACGAAGCAGCCGCCCGGCGGCAGGCGGTCGCGCTGGGCCAGGGCCGCGCCGGGATCGTCGGCAACGTAGACTTCGTGCAGCCAGTCGTCGAGCAGGCCGCGCAGGCCCGGGTCGTTCAGCTTCAGCAGGCTGGCGAAAGTCTTCAGGCCGTGCGCGGCCGGCTGCGCGGGTGCGCTGGTGGACGGCGTGTACACGGCCATGCGGGCTGGCGGCGCATCGCCGAAGAAGCCGCGCGCCCAGTCCAGGTTCGAGATCTCGAGCGCGCCGGTGCGCTCGCGCAGGACGGACTCCAGCGCGGTCTCCCAGCCGGTTTCGATGTCGAGCTTTTGCCACAGGCGCGGCAGCTTGTCGAGTTCGTGCTTCTGCAGCCAGGGCTGGACCTTGCCCTGGGTCTGCACGCGCTCCTGCAGCTGGCGCAGGGCCGACAGGCGCGCTTCGAGCTTGGCGTTGGCGGCGCTCTCCTGCTGGACGGCGCTGTGCGCCTCGCGGCGTTCCTGCTCGCTCGATTCCTGGCGGCTGGCCGCTTCCTCCAACAACAGGTTCTGCTCTTCCAGCTGCAGCTGCTTTTCTTCCAGCTGCATCCGCAGGTTGTCGAGGTGGCCGGCGTCCGGCAGGTTCAGGTTGCCGCGCTCCTGCTGCAGGCGTTCGCGGCGCGTCGCCAGCGTGGCCAGGATGTTCGAGGCATTGCGCTGGTGCGCCGACGAGAGCTCGATGCGCTGCTGGACCTGCATGATGCGGGCGCGCGATTCGGTGGTCTTTTCCTGCGCGGCGCGCCAGGCGGCATCGAGTTCCGGCAGGCGCTCGTTCTGCACTTCGACCGCGATCTGCGCGCCTTCCACGCGCGCGGCCAGTTCTTCGAGACGGTATTCCGCTTCCTCGATCTGTTCCTGGGTATCGCGCGCCTGGTTCAGCCACTGTTCGCGCTGGGCGGTGAGCGTGCCGATCTGGTTCTGCAGGCGCGTGCGCGACTCGACCACGAACTTGATCTGCGCTTCCAGGCTGCCGATCTCGGAATTGGTCTGGTACAGCGCGCCCTGGGCCGCGTGCAGGCGGTCGCCGGTTTCGAAGTGGGCCTGGCGCATGCGCTCCAGTTCCAGCTCGAGGTGGCGCATCTTCGCGTTCTGTTCTTCGAGGCCGGTCTGGGCCTGTTCCATCTCGAGGAACCAGCGCGCCTGCTCGGCCTTGGCCTCGTTCTTGCGCAGCAGCCAGAGCAGCTTCTGCTTTTCTTCCTGGTCGGCCTGCAGCTGGTGGAAGCGGTTCGCCACCGCGGCTTGCGCCTCCAGCTTTTCCAGGTTGGCGTTCAGCTCGCGCAGAATGTCTTCGACGCGGGTCAGGTTCTCGCGCGTGTCGGCCAGGCGGTTTTCGGTTTCGCGGCGCCGCTCCTTGTACTTCGAAACCCCGGCCGCCTCTTCCAGGAACACGCGCAGCTCCTCGGGGCGCGATTCGATGATGCGCGAGATCATGCCCTGGCCGATGATGGCGTAGGCGCGCGGACCGAGGCCGGTGCCGAGGAAGATGTCCTGGATGTCGCGCCGCCGCACCGGCTGGCCGTTGATGTAATAGGTCGAAGTGCCGTCGCGCGTCAGCGTGCGCTTGACGGCGATCTCGGCGTACTGCCCCCACTGCCCGGCGGCCTTGCCGGCGCTGTTATCGAACACCAGCTCGACCGAGGCGCGCCCGGCCGGCTTGCGGTGGGTGGAGCCGTTGAAGATCACGTCCTGCATCGACTCGCCGCGCAGCTCGGAGGCTTTCGATTCGCCCAACACCCAGCGCACGGCATCGATGATGTTCGACTTGCCGCATCCGTTCGGACCGACCACGCCGACCAGCTGTCCCGGCACCTGGAAATTGGTGGGATCGACGAAAGACTTAAATCCCGACAATTTGATGGAGGATAGACGCACGTTTGCTCAGGGTCGAAGAGGATCTGCTGAAAACAGCATCATACCTTGGTTCTTGCTCTACGGCCAAGATTTGACCTTGCTTTTTGCTATTGCGTTCGCGCTGGCCCGAGCTGTCCATTCTGTGCAGCGTCAACGTTTTCCCTCCCGTCCCTATCCTGTCCACCCTCGCCCTACCAGCAAATAATTTGCTAGAACATGGCAATTATGCATGCTATGCTAATTTCGCAATATTGCTCCGCCGACGAATGCAATGCTGCTGACGAGCCCATTGCCAACCCATACGAGGAGAACCATGAAAAAGAAATGGCTGGTCATACCTTCTTTGTTATTGCTGGCATTGTTCGCCGTGTTCGCCGCCACGCGCCGTCCCGGCATCACAGTCGACGGCGCCATGCGCGCACAGACCATCGATGCGCTGGTGACCGGCCTGAACCGGTATTACGTCTTCCCGGACAAGGCGAAGCAGGTCGAGAAACTGTTGCGTGAGCGCCAGAAAGACGGCGCTTACGACGGCATCGCCAGCGGCACGGAATTCGCCGCACGGCTCGACGCGGACGTGGCTTCGGTGACGCACGACCTGCATATGCGAGTCAGGTTCAGTCCCGATCCCCTGCCGCCCCAGCCGCCGCTGCCCTCCATATCGCGGCTCGCAGCACTGGAGGCGCCGCGCGAGGACGGCAATGGCTTCATGCGCTGGATAGACCGGGTCAGGCGCAGCATGCAGACCTTCGGCGTCGAGAAGGCCGTTCGAATGAGCCCGAACATCGGCTACCTGAAGATCTCGGGATTTCCGCCGCCCTACCTGACGGCCGAAAAATACGCGGCGGCGATGAACAAGCTCGCCGATACCGATGCCCTCATCATCGACATGCGCGACAACCGCGGCGGCACGCCCCTGTCTGTGGCTTTGCTGATCAGCTATTTCGTCGACCAGCGCACCCGGCTGAACGACATCTGGGAACGCGCGTCCGGGGAGACGCTGCAGCTCTGGACGCAGGACAAGCTCGACGGCAAACGCTATGGCGGCAGGAAGCCGGTCCTGATCCTGGCCGGACCTCGCACTGCCTCCGCCGGCGAGGATTTCACGTACACGATGCAGGCCTTGAAACGCGCCACCGTGATCGGCGAACGGACCTGGGGCGGCGCCCATCCGACCATGCCCTGGCGCCTCGGCGACCATTTCAGCGCCTCGATACCGGGCGCCCGCAGCATCAGCCCGATCACCCACGGCAACTGGGAAGGCAGCGGCGTGCTGCCGGACGTCCCGGCGGCGCCAAGCGAGGCGCTCGAGGTGGCAAAGGGCCTGCTGCAGCGCCAGGGCCGCATCGCCGCCGTCCCTTGAGCTGGTCAGGTACAAAGCACCTCGAAACGGCGTTTTTGCGGCGCGCACGGCGGCACGTAAGGGCCCCGCGCCGGCTGCCAGCCGCTGCGCAGCCAGACCCGGTCGCTGCCGGACAGCTTGAGCGCCGCCGCCGTCAGCCATTGGTGGGAATTGATGGGGTCGGCGCGCGGCAGCAGCAAAGTCGCCGCCAGCAGGCCGAGCAGCAGCGGCTGGGGCGAGCGGTCGCGCGTGGCGCGGGTGTGGGCGATGAAGAGGCCGGCGCAGGCCAGGCCCAGCACGCAGCCGGCCGCCGCCTCGCTGGCCGAATGGGCGCCGACCTTGACCCGCGCAAAGGCCACGGCGATGGCCAGAACCGCACCGGCCAGCACCGCGGCGCGCAGCCAGCTGCTGGTGCGGCGGTCCTGCCCGCCCGGCCGCGCTTCGCTGCGCCGGTCCTCGCGCCGCAGTCCCCGCCTTTCCAGCAGCAGGAACAGCGCGACCGGAAACACCGCCGCGGCGCGCGTGGCATGGCCGGAAAAGCCGGTGAATTCGAGGGAGCGCACGCCGATGCCCCAACCGAGGAAGGCCATCTGGCTGGCCACGGCGATCAGCAGCGCGGCGCCGAACAGCAGGCACCAGGCCAGCGCCAGCCGCCAGGAACGCGCGCCGACCAGCCACGCGGCGATGGCGACGGCAAGCAATGCGGTGACGTTCAGGCCGCCCAGGGCGGAGAGATGGGACCACCAGATCATGTCGGAAGCTGCGAGTAGCCGGGGTTGCTGACGGCTCGACTATACCGCAATCGTTCAGGCGGCCGCGGCCTTCACGGACGCATCGTTGACCGCCCCCTGCGCCATGGCCTCCGACAGCACCTGGCCGACCACGCCATCGATCGCCAGCACGCGCGCGCCGCCGGCATGCAGCAGTTCGGCCAGCTTCTCGGCCGACAGCGAGAAGGCTTCGCGCCGGCCGGCGCCGGAGAAGATGAAGAGCGTGCGCAGCGGGCTGACCCAGGCCAGCTTGACCTTGCGCCTCTCATCCGGCGTCCTGAACTCGAACCACATGCCGCGCTCCAGGCCGTCCACCGGCGAGATCGCCTGGCGGCGCGCGGCTTCCTGCTCGGCCACAGCCTGCTCCAGCTCGACCCGGCGCAGCGCATCCTGCTGCGCGGCTTCGACCGCCAGCTCCAGTTGGCGTTCCGGCGACAGTTCGATCGGCGCGCGCACGATCGAGGCGTGGCATTCGGCTAGGCGGGCGAAGAACTGCAGGCGCTCGGCGTCCTGCCAGCGGATCGCGTCCAGCCATTTGTTCAGCGTCTGCAGCAGGCGCGGCAGCTTGGCGATCAGGGCCTTGCGCTGTTCCTGCGTCTGTTTCGGCTTGACGCTCCAGATCAGCTCATCCATCGCGCGGGTGGCATTCCCGACCGCACCCGGCTTCTCGCCCTCGATGCTGTAGGCGAAGGTCATGACCGTGGTCCAGCGCTGCTCGAGGAAGCCGCTGACCACCTGTTCGACCTCGCCGGCCCGGACCCGCAGCGCGACCGCGTCACGCGCGGCGCGGCTCGCGACCTGCAGCTTTTCCTGTTTCAGGGCGCTGGCCACCGGGCCGGCCATCGCTTCCTGCTGGGCCGTCTCCTCCGCGGCGATGCCGGCTTCCAGCTCGGCCACCGCCTCGGCGAAGGCGTTCGGCTGGGCCTCGCCGACCCGTTCGACGCTGCGCTGCATGACCTCGAACAGCGGGTCGGCGGCGTCCTTGCGCTGCTCCCAGCCCATGCGCGACAGCAGGTCGACCAGGCGCCGCGCCGGATGCGCTTCCTCGAAGAAGAAGTTCTTGTCGAGCAGGGCCGCCTTCAGCACCGGCACCTGCAGCACGCGCAGCAGTTCGCGGGTCTGGGGCGGGATGCTGTCGTCGAGCAGCACGGTTTCGAACACGCGCGACAGCAGGCCGAGCGTGCTTTCGTCGCCGCGCGACAGGCTGCCCTTGGGCAGGCTCTGGGCGAAGCGCGGCAGGTAGAAGACGTTGTGCGGCAGTGCGCCGGCGGCCACCGGGCTTTGCGTACTGTCCTGCGCAGCGCCTTGCACCTGTCCTTGCGCCTGCAGGCCTGGTTCGATGCGGGCCAGCAGGTCCAGCAGCGGTGCGACCTGGCCTGGGGCCAGCAGCGGCGCATCGTGCGGTAAGCCGGGGATCGGCCGCAGGCCGGCGGTCGCAAATCCGCCGGCGGGCACGAAGCCAGCGGCGGCCACGCTCCCGCCCGGCGCTGCGGGATAGCCGTCGGCCGAGGCGCTCGCGACAAAAGCGGCGCTGGGCGTAGCACCGGCCGCTGGCGCGCCGGCTATTGAGGCAGCGCCCGCGAACAAGCCGCCGCCGCCCGGCTGCGCCGACGAAACCGGCTGCACCGCCGCGGCTTGCGCCGCGCCCTGCTCCACCGGCACCGGCGCCGGCGCAAACCCGGCCGCCGTGCTGGGCCGCCAACCGCCGCTACCGGACGGCATCGCCGGCAGTTCGGGGATCAGCGGCAGATCGGGCAGGCCGCCGTCGTCGTCGCCGAACAGCTTGCGCAGCTGCTCGGCCAGCGCCGCCTTGCCGCCGGCGCGTGCGGCGCGTGCCGCGGCCGCGTCGTCGGTCTTCTGGATGCGCAAGGCTTCGATCGAGCCCGGCTGCCCATCCTTGCGGGTCAGGCCCTCCACTAAGGCTTCGTAGAGGGGCGCGAAATCGAATACCAGCTCGGGACGCAGCAGTTCCAGGATCAGCGCATGCGACGCTTCTTCCGGCTCGAACTCGCGCCAGGCTTCTTCCAGGGCTTTCAGGAAGACTTCGGGACGGAAGGGATTGGCGTCGCCGCGCAGCACGCCCTTGTTGAGCAGGAGGCCGAGCCGGACCGAGAGGGTCGCCAGCTGCTCCGAATGGGCGATGTCGAAGGGCCGGGTGATGGCGCCGAAGGCGACCTTGCTGTCCATGACCTCGAGCGGGACCAGGCTGAGCGAAGCCGGCAGCGCCTTCTGCGCGGCGCCCTGCGGCTGCAGACCTTCGAGTTCCCGGCGCAGCGCCCGTTCGAAGCCGGTACCGGCCAGATGGAAGAAGGCGTAGCCGTTTTCCTTCAGCAGCTTGCTGGAACGGACGCGCCGGTAGACCTCGCGCGTGTCCAGGCCCGGCTGGCTGAGGTCCGCCAGGGCCGCGCCGAAGCGGGCGATCATCGGCGTCAGCTGTTCCCTGAACTGGTCGGCAGCGATACCCGCGAGCGCGTCCAGCGCCGCCTGCTGCGTGGAGGCGGCCTGGCGCGCTGCCGGACTCTGGACTCGGCTCGATGACATGGTGGACGGTGGGTGCATGGATTGCTTGCATATATTGTGGCACATAATTGCCACATGGCAACCAATATCTGCAGGCGATGGCGGAAATCGAAAAACCCGTGTGGCCACGCGTGCCGCACGCGCCCAAAGAGGAAGGAATGAATATGCTAATGCCGAGTTAACTCAACAATACGCAACTGCACTTAACGGCGCATCTCAAGTTCCGCAAAGCATATATATCGCGTCATAGCAATATTTGCAGAGGATTTATTCTTTGACTGTAGGTATATCTCCTACAATGCCTCACGCCGTGATCCGATACCACATCTACTGCCGGGCTTGCATTATTGCTCTACCGGAAACGCTACTGATTTCCAATGTTTCAGCGACGCTTCGGTAAGCAGGACATTTCCAATAATTGAAAGGAATGATCATGGCTAACAACAGCAAATCGGGTACCCAGGGCGGCTCGCGCCAGCAGCACGCAGAAGCTGGCCGTCAAAGCCACAAGAACGACGCCAACAAACAGTCGGGTTCGGGTTCGGGCTCGCGTTCGGGCGGCTCGGGTGGCACCCGCGGCGGCACCCCGGAGCAGCACGCCGAAGCAGGCCGTCAAAGCCACAAGAACGACGGCAACAAGCAGTCGTCGGGCTCGGGTTCGCGCTCGGGCGGCAGCCGCGGCGGCAACCGCTAAACCCGTATTCGGAATTCAATGACAGCAGCAGGGCCTGGGCGGGAAACCGTTCCAGGCCCTGTCTTGTTATGGCGGGAGTTCGGACAGCCGCGAAGCGCGGCCGCAGCCGCGCAGTCGGACTCAGATATTGCGCAGCGGCGCGCCCTTCGGCGGCGCGAAGTCGCGGACGTCGTTGACCAGGCCGGCGGTCTTGGCGTCGCGGCCGTTCAGGTGCAGGTCGCCGTACTGGTGGATGCCCCACTGTTCCGGCGTCAGTTCGATGTGCTTGCGCAGGATCGACTCGGTGCGGGCGTCGTCGGCGCGCAGGCCTTCGACGATGATGTTGAGGGCGTCCGGACGCGAGCCCGGCGAAGCGGTCGCATGCGACTTGTGGATCATGAAGCGCGCGGTTTCGCTGGCATAGCGGCGGGTGCCGGACAGGAACAGGATCACCGCGATCGAGGCCACCGCGCCGCCGTTGTACATCACGAACTCGACCGGCGCATTCGCCAGGAAGTTATACAGGCACAGGCCGTCGCTGACATAGCCGCCGTTCGACTGCACCAGCACGTGCGCGGTCTCGATGCCATCCTCGGTCATCATCGAAACGGCTTCGAACACGCGATGCACCATGTCGCTGTTGACGTCACCGGACAGCGTGAACCACGCCTCTTTTTGCTGTTTTGCTTGATCTTCGCTCATCGTGGGCTCTCTTCTGTGACAAAGTCGTAGAGTAAGTGTAACAAAACACGCTTTTTTCCCTATGGTGACGCACTGCAATAGTGCGCGCCTGCCTCTTCCCGGCTTTCCCCGCTTTCGAATTGACTTCCCACCACGCCTCGCATATCCTTCGCAGTCTTGACCGGGAGAGCGCAGCGCAGGCTGCCGCCGAAGGGGCATCACCCGAAAACTCTCAGGCAACCGGACCGGTCGGGGGACGCGCTGAAGCACGTGATGAGCACGATGCCGCGGCTGCGGACCAACTCTGGAGAGCGGCTCTTGGCGAGCCCACCGAAGGGGCAGGCGGCAACGCGCCGCTATCTCTCAGGTACCGAGGACAGAGGGGTGCGAACTGCATGCGTGCGCAAGCCGTATGCCGTAACCCTATTTACCTGTCCGAGGATCTCACGCCATGACGCTCAAAGCGACGCCGCTCAACTCCGTACACCGCGCATCCGGCGCCAAGATGGTCGACTTTGGCGGCTGGGACATGCCCGTCAACTACGGTTCCCAGATCGAAGAACACAATGCCGTGCGCCTTGACGCCGGCATGTTCGACGTCTCCCACATGTGCGTGGTCGACCTGCACGGCGCGAATGTCCGTCCGTTCCTGCGCGGCCTGCTGGCCAACAACGTCGACAAGCTGCAGGTGGCCGGCAAGGCCCTCTACTCCTGCATGCTGAATCCGGAAGGCGGCGTGATCGACGACCTGATCGTCTACTTCTTCCGCGAAGACTGGTTCCGCCTGGTGGTCAACGCCGGCACCGCCGAGAAGGACATCGCCTGGATCCGTCAGCAGAACGACGCCACCAACAGCGGCCTGACGATCACGCCGCGCCGTGCGGATCTGTCCGACGATGGCATCGCCCTGATCGCCGTGCAGGGCCCGAATGCCCGCGCCAAGGTCTGGCAGGTGCTGCCGGGCACCCAGGCTGCATCGGGCGAGATGAAACCCTTCAACGTCACGATCGTGAACGACACCCCGTTCGGCGAAGTCATGGTGGCGCGCACCGGCTACACCGGCGAAGACGGCTTCGAGATCGGCGTCCCGGCCACGCAGGCCGAAGCGCTGTGGAATGCGCTGGCCGCCGCCGGCGTCAAGCCCGCCGGCCTGGGCGCGCGCGACACCCTGCGCCTGGAAGCCGGCATGAACCTGTACGGCCAGGACATGGACGACAACGTCTCCCCGCTCGACGCCGGCCTGGCCTGGACCGTCGACCTGGTCGCCGAGCGCGACTTCATCGGCAAGGCAGCCCTGCTCGCCAAGGGCCAGCAGCAGAACTTCGTCGGCCTGATCCTGCGCGAAAAAGGCGGCATCCTGCGCGCCCACCAGAAGGTCATCGCGGCCTCCGGCAATGCCGGCGAAATAACCAGCGGCACCTTCAGCCCGAGCATGCAGCAGGCGATCGCACTGGCGCGTGTGCCGGTCGAGGTGCAGGTCGGCGACACCGTGCACGTCGAAATCCGCGACAAGAAACTGGCCGCCTCGGTGGTCAAGCTGCCGTTCGTGCGCAACGGCAAAGTGCTGGCTTCCTGACAGCGCCACACAGACAAGAACAACGTATACTTACCGCCTCATCTCTCTATCCATTAGGAGCCATGCATGAACATCCCAGCCGACCTGAAATACACCGAGTCCCACGAGTGGGTCCGTCAAGAAACTGACGGCACCCTGACCGTCGGCATCACCGAGTACGCGCAGGACGCGCTGGGCGACATCGTGTTCGTCGAACTGCCGCAGGTCGGCAAGACCTTCACCGCCGGCGACGACGCCGCCGTGGTGGAATCGGTCAAGGCCGCCAGCGACATCTACGCACCGGTCTCGGGCACCGTCACCGCCGTCAACCAGGCGACCGCCGACGCCCCGGATTCGATCAACGCCGACGCCTACGGCGCCTGGCTGTTCAAGCTGCAGCCGAGCGACCCGGCCGCGATCAACGGCCTGCTGGACGCTGCTGCTTACGGCAAGACCACCGAAGGCTGATAAGCCACCCCGTCGTCCCCGCGCAGGCGGGGACCCAAGTTCTGCATGAACCGCGTCGGCTCCAGCCAAACTTGGGTTCCCGCCTCCGCGGGAACGACGTACGTAGTAGCCCGACTCCCTCCTTTTTCCGCCTCTTATCATGACCCGCACCAGCCTGACCCAACTCGAAGCACGTGATGGCTTCATCCCGCGCCACATTGGTCCGTCCGACGCCGAACAGGCAGCCATGCTGTCCGTCCTCTGCTACCAGAGCCGAGCCGCCCTGATCGATGCCGTCGTTCCCGCCAACATCCGCCGCAAGGACAAGCTGGACCTGGGCCAGTTCTTCGATCCGCTGCCCGAGCAGGCCGCGCTGGCGAAGCTGAAGAGCATCGCCTCGCAGAACAAGGTCATGAAGTCGATGATCGGCCAGGGCTACTACGGCACCTACACCCCGCCTGTCATCCTGCGCAACATCTTCGAAAACCCGGCCTGGTACACCGCCTACACGCCTTACCAGCCGGAGATCTCGCAGGGCCGCCTGGAAGCGATCCTGAACTTCCAGCAGGTGATCACCGACCTGACCGGCATGGGCATCGCGAACGCCTCGATGCTGGACGAAGGCACCGCCGCCGCCGAGGCGATGACGCTGATCCAGCGCGTCGGCAAGTCGGCCTCGAAAGTCTTCTACGTCGCCGACGACGTGCTGCCGCAGACCCTGGAAGTGGTGCAGACCCGCGCCCTGCCGATCGGCGTCGAAGTGCGCACCATCGCCGCCGCCGACATCGAGAACCTGGAAGAGACCTGCTTCGGCGTGCTGCTGCAGTACCCGGGCGTGAACGGCGACGTGCGCGATTACCGCAACGCCTGCGAAAAGCTGCACGCGATGGGTGCGATGGTCGTGGTGGCGGCCGACCTGCTGGCCCTGACCGTCTTGAGCCCGCCGGGCGAATGGGGCGCGGACGTGGTGGTCGGTAACAGCCAGCGCTTCGGCGTGCCGCTCGGTTTCGGCGGCCCGCACGCCGGCTACCTGGCCACCCGCGACGACTACAAGCGCAGCATGGCAGGCCGCCTGGCCGGCGTCACCGTCGACGCCCAGGGCAACAAGGCGTTCCGCCTGGCGCTGCAGACCCGCGAACAGCACATCCGCCGCGAAAAGGCGACCTCGAACATCTGCACCGCGCAGGTGCTGCTGGCCGTGATGGCCTCGATGTACGCGATCTACCACGGCCCGAAAGGCCTGGAGCAGATCGCCCGCCGCGTGCACCGCTACACCGGCATCCTGGCCGCCTCGCTGCAAAGCCTGGGCTACCAGCTGGTCAACGACACCTATTTCGACACCCTGACCGTCATCACCGACCAGGCTGAAGAGATCCACCGCATCGCTTACGAGAACGGCGTCAACCTGCGCCGCATCGATGCGCGCCACGTCGGCCTGTCGCTGGACGAGACCACCGGCCGCGACGAGATCGCCCTGCTGGCGAAGATTTTTGGCGATGCCGCCGGCAAGCAGGCGAATGTCGACTTCGACTCGCTGGACAGCGATGCGCAGGATGCCTTCCCGGCAGCCCTGAGCCGCACCAGCGCCTACCTGACCCACCCGACCTTCCACCGCTACCACGCCGAGCACGAGATGCTGCGCTACCTGCGCGCCCTGGCCGACAAGGATCTGGCGCTGGACCGCACCATGATCCCGCTGGGTTCGTGCACGATGAAGCTGAACTCGACCTCGGAAATGATCCCGGTCACCTGGCCCGAGTTCTCGAACATCCACCCGTTCGCACCGGAAGACCAGACCGTCGGCTACCGCGAGATGATCGGCCAGCTGGAAGCCATGCTGTGCGCCGTGACCGGCTATGCCGGCGTGTCGCTGCAGCCGAACGCCGGCTCGCAGGGCGAGTACGCGGGCCTCCTGATCATCAAGAAGTACCACGAGTCGCGCGGCGAAGGCCACCGTAACATCTGCCTGATCCCGTCGTCGGCGCACGGCACCAACCCGGCATCGGCCAGCATGGTCGGCATGCAGGTGGTGGTCACGGCCTGCGACGAGAACGGCAACGTCGACCTCGCGGACCTGAAGAAGAAAGCCGAACAGCACAGCGCCAACCTGGCCTGCGTGATGGTCACCTACCCGTCGACGCACGGCGTGTTCGAGGAAGGCATCAAGGAACTGTGCGAGATCGTGCACGCGCACGGCGGCCAGGTGTATGTGGACGGCGCCAACATGAATGCGCTGGTCGGCGTGGCCGGTCCGGGCCTGTTCGGCGGCGACGTCAGCCACCTGAACCTGCACAAGACCTTCTGCATCCCGCACGGCGGCGGCGGTCCGGGCGTCGGTCCGGTGGCGGTGGGCGCGCACCTGGTGCCCTTCCTGCCGAACCAGGCATCGACCGGCTACCAGCGCGACGAACAAGGTATCGGCGCGGTCAGCGCCGCGCCTTACGGCTCGGCCTCGATCCTGCCGATCTCGTGGATGTACATCGCGATGATGGGCGCCGAAGGCCTGACCGCAGCGACCGAGACCGCGATCCTGAACGCCAACTACATCGCCCGCCGCCTGGCGCCGCACTACCCGGTGCTGTACACCGGCCACGACGGCCTGGTCGCGCACGAGTGCATCATCGACCTGCGCCCGCTGCAGGACAAGACCGGCATCAGCAACGAAGACGTGGCAAAGCGCCTGATGGACTTCGGCTTCCACGCCCCGACCATGAGCTTCCCGGTGCCGGGCACGCTGATGATCGAGCCGACCGAGTCGGAGTCGAAGGTTGAGCTGGACCGCTTCATCGAGGCGATGATCACCATCCACGCCGAGATCGTGAAGGTCGAGCGCGGCGAGTACGACCGCATGGACAACCCGCTGAAGGGTGCGCCGCACACCGCGGAAGTCGTCACCGCCGACGACTGGAAGCACAGCTACTCGCGCGAAGTGGCCGCCTTCCCGGTGCCGTCGCTGCGCAAGCGCAAGTACTGGCCGCCGGTCGGCCGCGCGGACAACGTCTACGGCGACCGTAACCTGTTCTGCGGTTGTGCACCGATCGAGGACTACGAGTGAGGGAACCTCGATAAACCTACTGCGCGGGCACATTTTGGGTCTGCGATGCTCGCCGTACCGTAAGTACGGCTGCGCTTCTCGACCCAAACTGAGCCCTGCTCGCTACGGTTTCTCGAGGTCCCGAAACTGTCAGTCCTTCCCTCTGCGGCTGCTAGCGAGCCTTAAGTAGGGATGCCCGGGGCTGCCGGGGCGTCGGTCCGACGCTCCCGCAGCCCCTTCTTCATCGCCCTCCTCCGGCGCGGCCTGCACGGCTTCGTCGAGCCGGAACGCGGCCACCGCCTGCGACAGGCTAAGCGCCTGCTGCTGCAAGGTGCGGGCGGCCATCGCCGCATCTTCCACCATCCGCGTGCCCTGCTGGGTCAGCTCGTCCATGCGGACGATCGCCTGGTTGACCCCGGCCAGATTTTCGGCACGCTCGGCGCTGGCACTGCCGATGCGGTTGACGATGTCGCCCACCGCCTGCACCGAGCTGGTCAGCATCGCCATGCTGTCGCCGGCGTCGAGCGCGATGCCGGTGCCGCCTTCGATCGCCGCCATGGTTTCGCGCACCAGTTCACGCGCCTCGCGGGCGCCCGCCATGGCGCGTCCGGCCAGCGCCCGCACCTCGCACGCTGCCTGGGCGAAATGGAGGCTCTGCGGGCCGCTCTGGGCCGCCTCGACGGCCGCGCCCAGCGCCAGGCTGCCGGCGCGGCCGCAGGCGGTCTCGATGTCTTCGCCGAGTTCGTCCAGGCGCGCGGCCGAGCGGCGCACGTTTTCCAGCGTCGCCACCAGCCGGTGCACCACGCTGCCGCCCTGCTGGGCCGCGCTGCTGGCCGCCTCGGCCAGCTGGTTGGCCTGGCGCGCCGAATCGGCGGTTTCCATCATGACCGCCGCCAGGTCCTGCATCGAGGTCGCGGTGTGCTGGAGCGAGGCGCGGACGCCGGCGCGCGGCGGCAGTCCGGCGCGGCCGAGGGCGATCTCGCGCGAGGCCGAGCCGATCGAACGCGCCGACTCGAGGATGGTGCGCAGCGACAGATTCAGGTTGCGGATGCTGTCGTCCAGCGCGCGCGAGGTGGTCGCGATCTCGTCGTCGCCGTCGACCCGGGCGCGCACCGTCAGGTCGCCGCTGGCCAGGCTGCTGGCGGCTGCCTCGATGGCGCCGATCTCGGCCAGCAGCGAGCGCCGCACCGCCATCGTGATCGCCAGCGAGGCCACGATCGACAGCGCGATCACGATCGGCATCAGGATCGCGATGCTCTTGAAATCGCTGGCAGCCTTGTCCGAGGCTTCTTCCGACAGCGCCTGCTCGCGGCGCGACAGCTCGGCCAGGCGTTCCGCCACCACGCCGAACGCGCGCTCGGCCTTGGCCATGGCGGTGGCACTGACCGACTGGTCCTCGCGGGCCAGATCGATCACGTCGCGCACCGCGCCTTCGTACAGGCGCCAGGCCGACGCCGCCTGCTCGACGTAGCGCAGCTCCGCATCGCGGTAGCGGGCCGGGCTGTTCTGGGCCATGCGAGAGAGGCTCGCGAAGCCGCGCTCGATGGCAGTCTGCTGTTGTTGAACGTCTTGTACCAGCGGCTCGATCCGGGTACGCGGGAAGCTGCCGCTGATCCAGGTCAGGATCTGGTAGGCTTGGGCATGCGCGCGCTGGGCGGAGGCGACGAGGTCGGCGGCCGCCCGCATGTGGGTGGCGCGCTGCTGCACGATGGCGTCCAGCGAGTCGTTCTGCCGCACCATCGCGAGATAGGCGCCGCAGGACAGGATTACCAGCAACAGCAGGACGGCGCCTGGCGCCAGCAAAAGCTTGGGGCCGATCCGCAGGCGGCTCAGCATGTTGAGCGTCATTGTTTTCTCTCCCTGTCAACGATGTCGCTTGGAGCGGCTAACAAAGCCGCCATAGCAGCGTTGCATCGTCTCGCCGTACTAGCGTACTGTCTTCGACGATGCGCCTTGCCCTGGCGGCTTTGTTAGCCGCTCTGCAAGACGTGCATTAGGGAAATTTACGCTGTAGCGCAAGGTCGCCCTTGTGCCTGCTCAAACTATGAAAGAAGACGCATGAACCGTTCCAAAGGGCTCGCAGCCCTGCTGTCCGCCCTGGTTTTCCCCGGCATTGGCCAGTGGTACCTGGGCCGGCGCGGCCTCGCCCTGCTGTTCGCGGTGCCGGCGCTGGTGGCTGGCTATGTTTATTTGAATTTCGCGCTGGATGAAGCGAATGCGCTGGCGGGCCAGCTGCTGGGCGGCAGCATGCCGCTCGATCCGGCGGCGATTGCGGCCAGGCTGGAGGGGCGGCCTACGCCCTTGTCGGTGACGCTGTCGGGTTGGGTGTTTGCGCTGTGCTGGGTGGGTAGCGTGCTGGAGGCGTGGCTGGGGAAGAGGAAGATGTGATGCGCAGGGACGTGGGCACGGGGTGCCCACCCTACGTCGGCCGCGCGTCACACGTAGGGCGGGCACCCCGTGCCCGCGTATGCCCCTACACGATCAATCCAGCTTGGCAGCGTGCTCGCGCGTCGCGTGGAACTGCAGCTTCGGCCAGCGTTCCTGCGTCAGGCGCAGGTTGACGCCGGAGGTCGCGAGGAAGGCCAGGTTGCCGGCAGCATCGTAGGCGACTTGCGGCGCCAGCTGCGATTCGAAGTCGGACAGCGCCTTCTTGTCGTCGCTGGACACCCAGCGCGCGCTGCTGATGCTGGAGCCTTCGAACACGGCGTCGACGCCGTACTCGTTCAGCAGGCGGCTGGCGACCACCTCGAACTGCAGCACGCCGACCGCGCCAAGGATCAGATCCGAGCCGATGACCGGCTTGAAGACCTGCACGGCGCCCTCTTCGCCCAGCTGCTGCAGGCCCTTGTGAAGCTGCTTGGTCTTCAGCGGATTGCGGATGCGCACCGTGCGGAACAGGTCCGGCGCGAAGTACGGGATGCCGGTGAAGGTCAGCAGTTCGCCTTCCGAGAAGCTGTCGCCGATCTGCATGTTGCCGTGGTTCGGCAGGCCGATGATGTCGCCGGCGTAGGCTTCCTCGACCTGTTCGCGGCTCGAGGCCATGAAGGTCACCACCGACGAGAGCTTCACTTCGCGGCCGAGGCGCAGGTGCCTGACCTTCATGCCCTTGTCGAAGCGTCCCGAGCACACGCGCAGGAACGCGATGCGGTCGCGGTGGGCCGGGTCCATGTTGGCCTGGATCTTGAAGACGAAGCCGGAGAAGCGTTCTTCCTCGGGCTTCACGGCGCGCACGGTGGCATCGCGCTCGCGCGGGGCCGGGGCCCAGTCGATCAGGGCCGACAGGATCTCGCGCACGCCGAAGTTGTTGATCGCCGAGCCGAAGAACACCGGGGTCTGCACGCCCGACAGGAAGCGCTCCAGGTCGAACACGTGGGAAGCGCCGTGCACCAGCTCCACTTCCATCTTGAGCTGTTCGATCTCCATCGGGAACATCTCGGCCAGGCGCGGGTTGTCGATGCCCTTGATGATCTCGTAGTCGCCGTCGGCCTTTTCCTCGCCGGCCTTGAACAGCATGATCTCATCCTTGATCAGGTGATAGACGCCGCGGAAGTTCTTGCCCATGCCGATCGGCCAGGTCACCGGGGCGCACTCGATCTTCAGCACCGATTCCACTTCGTCCAGCAGCTCGAGCGGATCGCGGGTCTCGCGGTCCATCTTGTTCATGAAGGTGACGATCGGGGTCGCGCGCATGCGGCAGACGTCCAGCAGCTTGATGGTCTGCTCTTCCACGCCCTTGGCGGCGTCGATCACCATCAGCGCCGAGTCGACCGCGGTCAGCACGCGGTAGGTGTCTTCCGAGAAGTCCTGGTGGCCCGGGGTGTCGAGCAGGTTGATCACGTGCTCGCGGAATTCGAACTGCATCACCGAAGACGCGACCGAGATGCCGCGCTGCTTCTCGATGTCCATCCAGTCGGAAGTGGCGTGGCGCCCGCTCTTGCGGCCCTTGACGGTACCGGCCAGCTGGATCGCGCCCGAGAACAGCAGGAGCTTTTCGGTGAGCGTGGTTTTACCGGCATCGGGGTGGGAAATGATGCCGAAGGTGCGGCGGCGCTGGACTTCGCGCGTGATCTGCGCGGCGGTCTTGGCCGAGGGGGCGTCGAGGACGTCGTCGACGTTGTCAGGAGTGCTTGCTGCGGTTTCGTTGGACATGGTCTCGCCTTTGCGGCGCGTGTGCATAAACGCGCGATTTTACCGAGTCTCGCCCGGTTTGTCTTTAAATCCGCTGTAGGACAAGTCGGGCTCGCTCTGCCACGACTTGTGAAGTTTTCGTTAACGGCGGTAAACGGCCTTATCGGGCGCTATGTTCCTGATGAACCTAAGAAAGGCTTATTTGTTGTCAGGACGTCATATAAGGCTGAGCGCGAAACCGTTTTTATGTTAATTGACCATTTCAAGAATGCTAAAAATAGCCTTTTTCGAATGTTTCTCTCTAGTAGGACTGGACTGACAAAACATCCTGCATAGAACCTACATGGGGGCGACGACTAGTCTTATGTTCGGCAAGAGACTATGGCAATAAAGTACACACATCGCGATGAGGAAACCCATCCAAGCATTCGCCCCCCATGAAGTACGTGAAGTAAGTCAGAGATAACGAGGACAATATGAATAACGCTCAACTTGGTGTTGCCGCCCAGAAGACTCAGTCGGTCAACCAGATTCCCGCATCGGCCGAGGAATTCAAAGTGGCGTCCCGTCCGGTCGTCAGCTATAGCGGCACCCAACAGAATGAGTTGCTCGCGGCCCTGCCGCGCCAAGACCTGGAAACCCTGTTTGAACACCTGGAACTGGTCCCGCTGCCTTTCGGCAAGGAACTGTTCGAATACGGCAGCAAGCTCGAATACGTTTATTTCCCGACCACCGCCATCGTCTCTCTGCTGTACGTGATGGAAGACGGCGCCACCACCGAAATCGCCGTGGTCGGCCATGAAGGTGCGGTCGGCGTCTCCCTGTTCATGGGCGAGCGCGCCACCTGCAGCGCCGTGGTCCAGAGCGCCGGCTACGGCTACCGCCTGAAGACCCAGTTCCTGCGCGACGCCTTCAACAAGGGCGGCGCCCTGCCGCAACTGCTGATGCGCTACACCAATGCGCTGTTCGCCCAGATGGCCCAGAACGCCGTCGGCGGCCGCCACAGCTCGATCGAGCAGAAACTGTGCCGCTGGCTGCTGGACCGCCTGGACCGCTCGGCCAGCAACGAACTGAAGGTGACCCAGGAACTGATCTCGATCATGCTGGGCGTGCGCCGCGAAAGCATCACCGCTGCCGCCGGCAAGCTGCAGGACGAAGGCCTGATCCAGTACCGCCGCGGCAACATCACCGTGCTGAACCGCCAGGGCCTGGAAGACTACGCCGGCGAGTGCTACAAGGTCGCTAAGAGCGAGTACGATCGTCTGCTGATGGATGTGGCACGCGCATAAACCTTGCCGTACTGCCGCCGATTGCCAACTGCGCATCGGCGGCTTGTTGTTGCAGTTGTTGTTCAATGGCCGGCAGCGCCGAGGTGCCCGATAAGGCGCCCAGAGATTCGGCGGCCGGCGCGGCCAGCGGTACCCAGGCCTGTACGCAAGTCCCCTGCCCGTTCACCCCACGTTCCACCGTCAAGGTCCCGCCCAGCAGCAAGGCGCGTTCGCGCATGCCCAGCAGGCCGTGCGACTTCGGACGCCGCATCGCGTCCGGCGGAATCCCGACCCCATCGTCGCTGACTTCGAGCGCCAGCCCCTCGCCCTCGCGTGCTAAATGCACGACCACGTGGCGCGCCTGCGCATACTTGGCGACATTGTTGAGCGATTCCTGGGCGATGCGGAACAGCGCGATCGCATGCATGGGACCGGCGCTGTCGACGTCGCCCTCGACCAGGGCTTCGCAGTCCAGCTGGGCGGCACGCGCGAAATCGCTGCAATAACTCTGCAGTGCCGCCGCCAGGCCCATATTGTCCAGCAGGCTGGGGCGCAAGTCTTCGATGATGCGGCGCTTCAGCTCCACGGTCTGGAGCAGGGTCTTGCGGGCGCAGCCGAGTGCGGCTGCCTGCGCCGGGTGGCTGTCCTTCAAATGCTCGCCGACCGTGGACAGCGCCATGCCGATCGCGGTCAGGTTGGCGCCCATCTCGTCGTGCAGTTCGCGTGCCAGGCGCGCCTTTTCTTCTTCCGACACGCTGATCAGGTGGCGCGACAGTACCGACAGCTGCTCGGTGCGCGCCGCCACCAGCGTTTCGAGCTGGTCATTGCTCTCCTGCAGCGTGCGCTCGGCGGACAGGCGCAGCGAGAAGCTGCGCCAGATCAGGTGATAGAACAGCACCAGCACGACGATGGCGACCAGGTTGATGCCGACGCCCAGCAATGCCGTGCGGCGGTACTGGTCGTAGAAGCCGGCACCGCGCGCGGCCAGCAATTCGTTCTGCTCCTGCGTCATCACCACCACCTGCAGGCGGATCTCGTCCATGCGGACCAGGTCTTCCTGGGTACGGGCGATGGCGACGATGTCGTCCAGGCCGCCGTGGCGATACACGTCCAGCGACTCGTTCATCAGGCCGACGCGGCGCCGCACCAGGGTCTGCAGTTGGGCCAGGTTCTTCAGTTGCGAGGGATTGTCGGCGAGGAGCGTCCTGAGCGTTTCGAACTCGCCCTCGAGTTCGCGCTGGGCGGTCCGTAGCGGGCCGAGATAGGTCTCGGAGCCGGACAGGAAATAGCCGCGCAAGCCGCTGTCCGCATCGGTGACGAGCAGGTTCACATACTGCAAGCGGCTGGATACCCGGTCCGCCTGGGCCTGGCTTGCATTGGTTGCCTTCAACTCACCGAGGTTGCGCACCAGACTGACGCCGTTCAGCACCAGGATGAGCACGCACACCGCACACAGCAGGGTTTGGTACCACGGCAGGCTGCGCACCGGCCGGTAGGCAGGGTCCGCACTGAAATACATCCTGGAGATCCTCTCACGCAGCGACGATGTGCGCGATTATAGACTGAGAGAAATATGTGTGCAGGCCAGTGAGGGCTGGCGTGCGGAGGGGTGATGCAAGAAGACGACGCGGCAGCACGCCGCCCTCGCAGATCTGCCCGGCGGGCAGACACGCTCTGCTCAGATGAGCAGAGCGTCCTGCTCAGTCGAGCAGGTTGTTCTTCATGGCGTAATAGGTCAGGTCGCTATTCGACTGCAGGCCCATCTTTTCCATGATGCGGGTACGGTAGGTCGAGACCGTCTTGATCGACAGCGACAGTGCATTGCCGATGTCCGACACGGTCGCGCCCTTGGCCAGGCGCAGGAAGACCTGGAACTCGCGGTCCGACAACTCCGTGTGCAGCGCCGTGTTCGGGTCGCGGTCGAAGCTCTGGGCCAGTAGCTCGCCGACCTGGGAACTGACGTAGCGGCGGCCCTGGTAGACGGTACGCACGGCGGTCTTGAGCTCGTCGGCGTCGCACTCCTTGTTCAGGTAGCCATTGGCGCCCATTTTGAACAGGTTGAGCGCGTACTGCTGCGCCGGGTAGCCCGACAGGATCAGCACCGGCAGGTTCGGCTGGCCCTGGCGGATGGTGCGCAGGATGTCGATGCCGCTTTGGTCCGGCATTGCAATATCCAATAGCAGCACGTCGCAAATCTCGCGACGTGCGATGTCGAGGGCTTCACGCCCGGTAGCGCCCTCGGCCACGACTTCAAAGTCGCCGGACGACGAAAAAATCTGTTTGAAACCTGCTCGAACTATCTGGTGATCGTCACAAATGGCAACGCGTATCATTGTCTTCCCTTAGATTTTTCCTGAGGCAGGAAAGAGCCGAGGCTGACACCTCACGCCCACAACAAGCATGTTTGAGTCAGCAACATTCGCAAGTGACATTCTAGCACCTCCTAGGTGCAGAACAACAGGAGCACGAATGCTTGAGCCCGATACTCGATCGATAGCGCTATCGATGAGCCGAATCAGGCCGCCGGCGACCCGTGCTTCAGGATCGCGAGGATGGCGTGCAGCTCTTCACGCAACAGCTCGGGCGCGATGCTCGGCTCGGGCGGTGCGGGAGGCACCGGCGGCACTGCCTCGACATCCTCGGCCTGCCCGCCCCTGCCGTCGAGGCGATTGCGGGCGCCGCTGATCGTGAAGCCCTGCTCGTACAGCAGCTCGCGGATACGCCGGATCAACAGCACTTCGTGATGCTGGTAATAGCGGCGGTTTCCACGGCGTTTGACCGGTTTAAGCTGGGTAAATTCCTGCTCCCAGTAGCGCAGCACATGCGGCTTGACGCCGCACAATTCACTGACTTCCCCGATCGTGAAATAACGCTTGGCCGGAATCGGCGGCAATACAGTCAGTTCCATCTTGTTGGGTCGGTCATTCATGAATCGTTGGTTTTACTCAGGCGGCACGCGCGAGCGAGGCACTGTCGGCGCTGGCCGGATTGGCCTCCTCGACCATGCTCTTGAGCTTCTGGCTGGCGTGGAAGGTCACGACGCGACGCGCCGTGATCGGAATCTCTTCCCCGGTTTTCGGATTGCGGCCCGGACGCTGCGGCTTGTCGCGCAACTGGAAGTTGCCGAAGCCGGACAGCTTGACCGCCTCGCCGCGCTCGAGCGCGTTGCGGATCTCGTCGAAGAAGGTCTCGACCATGTCCTTGGCTTCGCGCTTGTTCAGGCCGACCTGCTCGAATAGCAGTTCGGCCAGCTCCGCCTTGGTCAGGGTCGGCAACTCCTGTTCCGCTTCCTTCCGTACCCGATGGGCGGCGAGCGCTTTCTCGAGGACGGCGGAATCAACGTCGTTGTTGTTAATTTTGAAGCCCTACCTATGTCTTGGATGTGACGTCAGGCGCGCAATTTGGCGCCATGTTGTTGTGCCGCTGCCTGTGCGAGCGCGGCCATGATGGCCTCGACCGCATCGTCCTGCAGCGTCGATTGAGTATCTTGCAAGCCAAAGCGGAAAGCAAGACTTTTTTCATCTTGTTCCAAACCCTTGCCGCGATATTCATCAAACAAAACAACGGCTTGCACGAGTTTGCCGTTTGCGTTCGCGGCCAGCTCGGCCTTGAATGCGTCCAGCAAAGCCTGGGCCGGCACGTCCTGTTTCACCACCAGCGCGAGGTCGCGGGTGGCGCCCGGGAACTTCGAAATTTCGGTGTACGACGGCACGATGCGTTCGCGCAGCGCCTCGGCATCGACCTCGAACAGCACCGGTGCCTGCGGCAGATCGTACTTCTGCAGCCAGCGCGGATGCAGCTCGCCGATGAAGCCGATCGCGCGGCCGTCCAGCTCGACCTGGGCCGACCGGCCCGGATGCAGGGCCGCATGCTCGAGCTTGCTGAAGCGCAGCGCACGCGGTGCGAACAGTGCTTCCAGGTCGCCCTTGACGTCGAAGTAGTCGACCGCACGGGTCGGCATGCCCCACTGCTCGTCCGCGGCCGGGCCGTAGGCCATGGCGGCAACGCGCTTGGGCTGATCGAAGCCGGCGATGGACAGCGGACCGTCCACGGCTGCCGGATTGCGGTGGAACACGGCGCCGACTTCGAACACGCGCACGCGGCCGGCCTTGCGGTTGACGTTGTAGCGCACGTTGGCGATCAGGCTGCCGATCAGGTTCGAACGCATCACGCTCATCTGGCTGGCGATCGGGTTCTGCAGCTTGATCGGGTCGGTATTGCCGGCGAAGTCGGCTTCCCACTGGCTTTCCACGAAGCTCATGTTGACCACTTCCTGGTAACCCAGGTCGGCCAGCTGGTGGCGAACGGCAAATAAGGAGCGCGTGTTTTCCGGCTCGATCAGCATCGCCGACGGTGCCACCGGCGGCAAGGCCGGGATGTTCTCGAAGCCATACACGCGCGCGACTTCCTCGATCAGGTCTTCCTCGATCTCGATGTCGAAACGGTAGGACGGCGCGGTGACCGTGAAGCGGCCCGGCTCGCGCTCGAACGGCAGGCCGAGACGGGTGAAGATGTCGGCCACGGTATCGTCGTCGATGGCCACGCCGATCACCTTCTGCGCGCGCTCGGTGCGCAGGGTAACCGGCTGGCGCTGCGGGATGTTCACGATCTGGTCGTCGACCGGACCGACTTTCGTCGCCGGCGTGCCGCAGATCTCGACGATCAGCGAGGTGATGCGCTCGATGCGCTCGACGGTGCCGGCATAGTCGACGCCGCGCTCGAAGCGGTGCGCCGCATCGGTCGAGAAGTTGAAGCGGCGGGCGCGGCCCTGGATGGCGCCCGGCCACCAGAATGCGGCTTCCAGGTAGATGTCGGTGGTGTCGAGCGTGACCGCGGTCGAGTCGCCGCCCATGATGCCGGCCAGCGATTCGATTTCCTTTTCGTCGGCGATGACGCCGACCCACTCGTCGACCTCGACGGTGTTACCGTTCAGGAGCTTGAGCGATTCGCCCTTGCGGCCCCAGCGCACGTCGATGCTGCCATGGATCTTGGCCAGGTCGAACACGTGCGACGGCTGGCCGGTTTCCAGCATCACGTAGTTGGAGATGTCGACCAGGGCCGAGACCGAGCGCTGGCCGCTGCGTTCCAGGCGGCGCTTCATCCACTCCGGGGTGGCGGCGCGCGCGTTCAGGCCGCGGATCACGCGGCCGGTAAAGCGACCGCACAGATCCGGTGCCGACACTTTTGCAGGCAGGATCTCGTCGGTGCTCACCGGGACGATGCGCTGCGCCGGGAAGGTCAGCGGGGTGCCGGTCAGGGCCGACACTTCACGCGCCACGCCCAGCACCGACAGGCAGTCCGCCTTGTTCGGGGTCAGCTTGATGGTGAACTTCTGGTCGTTCAGCGCGAGGTAGTCGCGGATGTTCTGGCCGACCGGCGCATCTTCCGGCAGTTCCATCAGGCCGCTGCTCTCTTCCGAGATCTTCAGTTCCTTGGCCGAGCACATCATGCCCTGCGACTCGACGCCGCGCAGTTTGCCGACCTTGATTTCGAAAGGCTTGCCGTCGGCGCCAGGCGGCAGCACGGCGCCGGCCTTGGCGCAGATCGCCTTCATGCCCGCGCGCACGTTTGGCGCGCCGCAGACGATATTCAGTAAAGTGCCGCTGCCGACGTCGACCTGGCAGACGTTCAGGCGGTCGGCGTTCGGGTGCTTGGCCACTTCCTTGACTTCGGCGACCACGACGTTCGAGAACGGCGGCGCGACCGCTTCCACTTCCTCGACTTCGAGGCCGGACATGGTGAGCAGATGGGCCAGTTCGTCCGAATTCATCTTCGGATCGACCATGGAACGGAGCCAGTTTTCGGAGAATTGCATATCAGTGCCTTTTCAAGGTCTTAAGTTTGCTTTTCAAATGGTCTCAGAAACCGTAGCGAGCAGGGCTCAGTTCCGTCCGAGAAGCGCAGCCGTACGCAGGTACGGCGAGCATCGCAGGGCGGAAATGTGCCCGCGCAGTAGGTTTATGAGGCCATTTAATTGAACTGCTTCAGGAAACGGAGGTCACCCTCATAAAAGAGGCGCAGGTCGTTGATCCCGTAGCGCAGCATGGTCAGGCGCTCGAGGCCGGAGCCGAACGCGAAGCCGATGTATTTTTCCGGATCCAGGCCGAAGTTGCGCACCACAATCGGGTGCACCTGGCCGGCGCCCGAGACTTCCAGCCAGCGGCCCTTCAGCGGACCGGAGCCGAAGGCGATGTCGATCTCGGCCGAGGGTTCGGTGAACGGGAAGTAGGACGGACGGAAGCGCACCTGCAGGTCGTCGGTCTCGAAGAAGGCCTTCACGAAATTCAGGTACACGCCCTTGAGGTCGGCAAAGCTGATGTTCTCGCCGATCCACAGGCCTTCGACCTGGTGGAACATCGGCGAGTGGGTGGCGTCGCTGTCGACGCGATAGGTGCGGCCCGGTGCGATCACCTTGATCGGCGGGGTGTGGGTACGGGCATAGCGCACCTGCATCGGGCTGGTGTGGGTGCGCAGCAGCAGCGGCTTGCCGGTGCTGTCCTCGCCCTCGATGTAGAAGGTGTCCTGCATCGAACGCGCCGGGTGGTTTTCCGGGCTGTTCAGTGCGGTGAAGTTGGTCCAGTCGGTTTCGATTTCCGGGCCGTCGGCGACGTCGAAGCCGATCGAGCGGAAGATCTGTTCGACCCGCTCCCAGGTGCGCATGACCGGGTGGATGCCGCCGGTCGAACGGCCGCGGCCCGGCAGGGTGACGTCGATGCTCTCGGCGTTCAGGCGCGCCATCAGCTGGGCGTTCGCCAGATCCTCGCGGCGGGCCGTCAACGCCTGTTCGATTTTTTCTTTGGCGGCGTTGATCAGGGCGCCCTGCGCCTTGCGCTGTTCCGGGTCGAGCTTGCCGAGACCCTTCATCAGTTCGGTGACCTGGCCGGTCTTGCCCAGGTATTTCGCTTTTGCGTTTTCCAGCGCGGCAGCGTCTTGTGCGGCACCAAAGTCAGCCTGGGCCGAGACGACGAGTTCTTCGAGCGAGTTCATGCGTGTTCTTTTCCTGTTTTGGATGGCGGGGAACGCCAGAAACAAAAACAGGGCATCGGTCGTCAAACCTTTGCCCCGTCCTTTGCGCGTCAGCGGCCTTGCAGCCGCTTACACTGTACTTCTTGTTGCTGACGACTGATTAGGCAGCCAGCTTGGTCTTGACGGTGTTCACGATAGCGGCAAATGCCGGCTTGTCGTTCACAGCCATGTCGGCCAGGACTTTACGGTCCAGTTCAATCGCGGCTTTCTTCAGGCCATTCATGAAGGCGCTGTAGGTCATGCCGTGCGAACGCGAAGCCGCGTTGATACGGGTGATCCACAGTGCGCGGAAGACGCGCTTCTTGTTGCGGCGGTCGCGGTATGCGTACTGGCCAGCGCGCATGACTGCTTGCTTGGCAATACGGAATACTTTGCTGCGGCGGCCACGATAGCCTTTAGCAAGTTCAAGAACCTTCTTGTGACGGGCACGTGCAGTAACCCCACGTTTTACTCGAGGCATATTCGCTCCTTAGTGTGAGATTAGACGGCCGACGGCATCATGCGGTAGACGCTCTGGACGTCCGACGCATTGATGTTACGGGTGCCACGCAGCTGGCGCTTGTTCTTGGTGGTCTTCTTGGTCAGGATGTGACGCTTGAACGCCATACCCGATTTGACGGTACCACCCGGACGCACGCGAAAACGCTTTTTCGCGGAGCTTTTGGTTTTCATTTTCGGCATAGTCATCTGCCCTCTTACAGGCAGCCTCATATGTAACAGGATTGCAGGTGGCAGCAACGCTGCTCTTGGATGCCTGCTTTCACTTGTTTCTGCAGCAGAAGCGAGTCCACTACAGTCTTGCATTCCCGCATCATACGACACGGGAACCGCAGATTCTAGCACAGGATTTACCTGCCGTGGGCATGGGATGCCCACCCTACCGCTAAACCGTAGGGTGCGCACCACGTGCGCACGTGGCGACAGCAAAAAATGGAATAGGCCGAGCCCGGGCCGCAGGCGAACCTGAAGCCCGGGCCCGGCCCGGCTTGACTGTCACAGCAAGCGTGCTGCGATCGCGCGAAGCTTACTTCTTTTTCTTCGGCGCGACCACCATGATCATCTGGCGGCCTTCCATTTTCGGGAACTGCTCGACCTGGCCATACGGCTCCAGATCGCCACGCAGACGTTCCAGCATGCGCGCACCGATGTCCTGGTGGGCCATCTCGCGACCGCGGAAGCGCAGGGTGATCTTGGTCTTGTCACCCTCTTCCAGGAATTTGATCAGGTTGCGCAGCTTGATGCTGTAATCGCCTTCGTCCGTACCCGGACGGAACTTGATCTCTTTGACCTGGATGATCTTCTGCTTCAGCTTCGCTTCGTGCGCACGCTTCTGCTCCGAATATTTGAACTTGCCGTAGTCCATCAGACGGCAGACCGGCGGATTCGCGTTCGGGGCGATTTCCACCAGATCGACGTTCGCTTCTTCAGCCAGACGAAACGCTTCGGCCAGGCTCACAATGCCCAGCGGCTCGTTATCCACTCCGGTCAGACGCATTTCCGGATGGTTGATTTCGCCATTGATGCGATGTGACGACTTGTCAGTAGCTATGGTGTTTCCTTTTAAAGTTGATTTGATCGGGCCGTCTCAAGGCGCTGTTACTTCGCCTTGGTTGCTACCTCGCTTTGGAGGCGTTCCAGCAGCGCATCGACGGACATGACGCCCAGGTCGACATTGCCACGCGCGCGAACGGCCACAGTGTTGGCATCCCGCTCTTTATCACCGACAACTAAGATGTACGGCAGTTTTTGGACGGAGTGCTCCCGGATTTTATAGGTAATCTTCTCGTTCCGCAAATCAGCGTGAACGCGCAGGCCCGCGGCCTTCAGGCGCGCCTCGACTTCTTTCACATAGGAAGCTTGCGCATCCGAAATGTTCAGAATAGCAACCTGGACCGGCGCCAGCCACAGCGGCAGCGCGCCGGCGTAGTTCTCGATCAGGATGCCGATGAAACGCTCCATCGAACCGACGATCGCACGGTGCAGCATGACCGGCACCTTGCGGGTATTGTCTTCGGCCACGTACTCGGCGCCCAGGCGGCCCGGCATCGAGAAGTCGACCTGCATGGTGCCGACCTGCCACGGACGGCCGAGGCTGTCCTTCAGGTGGTACTCGATCTTCGGGCCGTAGAAGGCACCCTCGCCCGGCAGCTCGGTCCACTCCACGCCGCAGCCGCGCAGGGCCGAACGCAGGGCTTCCTCGGCCTGGTCCCAGACTTCGTCGGAGCCGATGCGGTTTTCCGGACGCAGGGCGATCTTGACGTCGATGTTCTCGAAGCCGAAGTCCTCGTACACCTTCATGGCCTGGGCGTGGAAAGCCACCACTTCCGGCGCGATCTGCTCTTCGGTGCAGAACACGTGGCCGTCGTCCTGGGTGAAGCCGCGCACGCGCATCAGGCCGTGCAGCGCGCCCGAGGACTCGTTGCGGTGGCACTGGCCGAACTCGCCGTAGCGCAGCGGCAGGTCGCGGTAGGAACGCAGGCCGGCGTTATAGATCTGCACGTGGCCCGGGCAGTTCATCGGCTTGAGCGCGTAGGTACGGTTCTCCGACTCGGTGGTGAACATGTTCTCGCGGTAGTTGTCCCAGTGACCGGTCTTCTGCCACAGGGTCACGTCGATGATCTGCGGCGCCTTGACTTCGTTGTAGCCGGTGGCCTGGTAGGTCTTGCGCATGTACTGCTCGACCTGCTGCCAGATGGTCCAGCCCTTCGGGTGCCAGAAGATCAGGCCCGGCGCCTCGTCCTGGAAGTGGAACAGGTCCAGCGCCTTGCCCAGCTTGCGGTGGTCGCGCTTTTCCGCCTCTTCCAGCATGTGCAGGTATTGCTCCTGGTCTTCCTTCTTGGCCCAGGCGGTGCCGTAGACGCGCTGCAGCATCTCGTTCTTCGAGTCGCCGCGCCAGTAGGCGCCGGCCAGCTTCATCAGCTTGAAGACCTTCAGCTTGCCGGTCGAGGGCACGTGCGGGCCGCGGCACAGGTCGGTGAAATTGCCTTCCGAGTAGAGCGAGACGTCTTCATTTGCCGGGATCGAGGCGATGATCTCGGCCTTGTAGTCTTCGCCGATCGACTTGAAGTAGGCCACGGCTTCGTCGCGCGGCAGCACCTTGCGGCTGACCGGCTCGTCCTTCTTGGCCAGCTCGGCCATTTTCTTCTCGATCGCCTGCAGGTCGTCCGGGGTGAAGGGACGCTTGTAGGAGAAGTCGTAGTAGAAACCGTTGTCGATGACCGGGCCGATGGTGACCTGGGCTTCCGGGAACAGCTCCTTGACTGCGTAAGCCAGCAGGTGGGCGGTCGAGTGACGGATGACGTCCAGGCCTTCCGGGTCCTTGTCGGTGACGATCGCCAGGTCGGCGTCGGACTCGATCAGGAAGGAGGTATCGACCACCTTGCCGTTGACCTTGCCGGCCAGCGCGGCTTTGGCCAGGCTCGGGGCGATGTTCTGGGCCACCTGGGCCACGGTGACGGGGCCTTCGAATTGACGGCTGGAGCCGTCCGGAAGTCGCACATTCAGCATTTTGATCTCCTGTTCGGCGCCGCTCGCGCCCGCTAAGATTAATAAAATTGAAATGAAAAGTATTCGGACGAAAAAAAACGCGCACCAGGCGCGTTTTTATCAGTGTTGTCGAGTTTCTTGAGACAAAAGACCACCGTACCGCGTCTAGCGATTCCCCCACAACTTAGTTGTAGTTCGCGGTGTCATAACCGTCGGTGCCTTTCTCGCTCTTACTGAATTACTACTGAGTATTCTGGTGGGCGGTGCAGAATTCGAATCTGCGACCCCTTGGATGTCGACCAAGTATTCTAACCAGCTGAACTAACCGCCCGTATGCCGCCATTATAGGGGGCCGGCCACAATTGTGCAAGACAACATCGAATTTGCATTCGCGGCGTGGGCACGGAGTGCCCACCCTACTATACTGTTCGACTTTTCCGCACTCCCCGCTTCCCATGTCAGACCAATCGATCTCCTCCGCCCACCTGCACGCTCACCTCGACGGCGACGCCCGCCACGGCCACGTCATCGAAGGCCGCAGCCAGGCCGCGATGGGACTGGCGCTGGGCCTGACCCTGCTGTTCGCGCTGATCGAAGCGGTGACGGGTTTCATGTCGAACTCGCTGGCCCTGATCTCCGACGCCGGCCACATGGTGACCGACGCCGCCGCGCTCGGCCTGGCGCTGATGGCCCAGCTGATCGCGCGCCGTCCGCCTTCGCACCGCCATTCCTTCGGCTTCGTGCGCGCCGAGGCGCTGGCCGCCTTCGTCAACAGCCTGGCGATGCTGCTGCTGGTTGCCTGGATCGTCTACGAGGCCGCGCAGCGCCTGCTCAAGCCGGAAGCCGTGCAAGGCGGCACCGTGTTCGTGGTGGCCGCGATTGGTGCCTGCATCAATATCCTGGTGGCCTGGGTGCTGTCGCGCGGCGAGCAGAGCATCAACACGCGCGCCGCCCTGGTCAACGTGCTGGGCGACCTGCTCGGCTCGGTGGCCGCGATCGCTGCCGGCGCCATCATCCATTTCACCGGCTGGGTGCGGATCGACCCGATCCTGTCGATCTTCGTGTCGCTGCTGATCCTGAAGTCGACCATCGGCGTGCTGCGCGAGTCCTACCACTTCCTGATGGAGGGGGTGCCCGAGCAGATCGATTACCTGGGCGTGGGCGCCGACCTGGCCGCCGTGCCGGGCGTGCTGTCGGTGCACGACCTGCACGTGTGGGACATGTCGCCGGGCGAGCCGGCCCTGATCGGCCACCTCGAGATCGCCGACCTGGCGGCCTGGCCGGAGGTGCTGCGCGCCGTGAAAGAAATGCTGCTCGACAAGCACGGCATCGACCACGTGACGCTGCAGCCGGAAGTCCACGCCTGAACACCGACGAGCGTGTCAGCGGGCTCCGACCCGGCAGCGCGGCGCGCGCCGATAGGACATATAGGAGTGCCATGTCGATAATCGACACATGCCTATTCAAGATCAAGTCTACGACACCCTCATCGTCGGCGGCGGCCCCGGCGGCCTGACCGCCGCCATCTACCTGCGCCGCTTCACCCGCAATGTCGCCCTGGTCGACAAGGGCAACAGCCGGCTGCGCCTTATTCCCGTTTCGCACAACTACCCCGGCTTTCCGGAAGGCGTGCCGGGCCACGTCCTGCTCGGCAACCTCACAGTGCAGCTCGAACGCTACGGCGGCACGGTGATGCCGGGCGAGATCGTCGACCTGCGCATCGAAGACGGCCTGTTCGTCGGCGATTACCTGCCCGAGGCGACCGAAGACCAGCCAGAACCGGAGCCGGTACAGATCCGCGCCCACACCGTGCTGCTGGCCACCGGCGTGGCCGACGCCGGGCTGCCGATCGAGAACTGGCGCGAGGCGATCGCGTTCGGCTCGCTGCGCCTGTGCCCCGTCTGCGATGGCTTCGACGTGATGGACAAGCGCATCGCGGTCGCCACCGCCGACATCAACCCGGTCGGCCACGCCCTCTTCATGCGCAGCTTCAGCAGCGACGTCACGCTGTTCGAACGCGGCCCAGCCTCGATGCTCGATGCCGAGGACAAGCGCCGCCTGGACGCCGCCGGCGTGCGCCTGATCGAGTCGCCGCTGCTGTCGGTCACGCTCGACGCCTCGATGAAACCGGTGATGCACACCGAGGACGGCGAGGCATACCCGGCCGACGTGTTCTACCCGATGCTGGGCGAGAAAGCCCGCTCCAGCCTGGCCGCCAAGTTGGGCGCCAGGACCGCGCAGTGCGAAGAGATCGTGGTCGACGACCATTACGCCACCACGGTGCCCGGCCTGTACGCGATCGGCGACGTGGTCGTCGGCCTGAACCAGATCGCGGTGGCGACCGGCGGCGCGGCCAAGGCGGCGGTACGCATCCACAACCAGCTCCCGCCGGCCTATCGCCAGGCGCCCGCGCGTCCCGCGCAGGCGGGATGGACCGCCACCTGAACGAAAGGCTGACGCATGTTCCTGTTTTTCTCCAACAAACTGGGCTGCCTGGGCTCGATCCTGGTGTCGCTTGCGATCACGCTGGTGCTGCTGTTCGTCTTCGGCGTGCTCTAGGCTGCGCAGCGGGACACGATATTGCGGCTCGGCTACTATAATGGCTTGCCATTCCGGCATGACTATTTAGACGAGCCCATGAAAAACCTTCTGCTGTTTGCCTGCGGCCTGCTGTCCGCCGGCGCCGCCTTCGCCGATGATGCTGCGATCCTGAAATGCCGTGCCCAGACCGATACCGCGCGCCGCCTGGCCTGCTATGACGCGATGCCGGTCGGCGCCGCGCCGGTGGCTGCCGCCGCGCCCGCACCGGCTGCCTCGCCCGAGCAGAGCTTCGGCCTGCCGCCGGCAGCGCAAAAAAAGAAGAGTGCCGACGAATCGCGCATCCGCAGCACCGTGGTCGGCCGCTTCGACGGCTGGGGCCCGGGTTCAAGCATCACGCTGGCCAACGGCCAGGTGTGGCGGGTGACGGACGGCAGCGAAGCGGTCATGCGTCCCATGCAGGACCCGAAGGTCGAGGTCTCGCGCGGCCTGCTGGGCGGCTACTTCCTGCAAGTCGAAGGCTATAACAACAGCGCGCGCGTATCACGGGTGAAGTAAGGCCGAGCCGTTCGGCAAGCGGGCCCGGCGCTGAAGTATCATGAAGCCCTGGTCGGGTCACTTCGATGGAGCGGTTCATGGTCTGGAAGGTACGTCGCGAGACGGTGGTTTCGCAGCATATCGAAGTCGCGTTGGTTTACCGGGAAATGCTGGGTCTGGACGAGGCTGCCCGCTATCTCGAACATGAAGGCATCGACCAGGAAATCGTCGATCGCATCCTGTTCACCGACCGCAAGCGCGGGCCGCCGGTGGCGCCCTTGTCGCATCTGCAGCAGCAAGGGTGCCGGCGCCGGAACCGCGTCCACGATGCCATCGTCGAGGCCGCGCTGAAGATCGAAAAAAAGCTCGGCAAGGAGATGGCGCTGGCCCTGCTGAAGGACGAGCAGGTGCCGCAAGCGGTGGTCGACCGGGTCACCGCGCCGGAGCCGCGCCAGCTGCGCGTGCGCAAGCTGCCGGCTTAGCACGCCGCCTGCTCAGCCCTCGGAGGCCAGTGCGATGCGGCGCCGGATCTGCTGCAGCGCCGCGGCATCGCCCGCGGCCTGGGCACGCTGTTCCTGCACGCCGAGCCAGGCCAGGAGCGGCCTTCTCCACCCCTGGTGCGAAGCCGTGTCGACCGCGTTCCCGATGTCGGCCGGCGTGATGCGCCCTGCTTTCATCAAGGCCCCGGCAGCCACCAGCCGCGCCAGCGGATCCTGCACCCCGGCCAGGGTACCGGCCGTGACGACCGCGCGGTGCTGTTCCGGCAGCAGGCCGGCGTTCAGACCCTGCCACTGTCCCGCCAGATAGGCCGCATAGGCCTGCTGGGCCGGGGTCGCGTCGCCCGCCAGCGCCGCATAGCCGGCGCAGTCGTAGTCGAGCGCCGCCAAACGCGCAGCGCAGCGCACCAGCTCGACCTGCGCCACATTGTCGAAGCGCCCGGTGCTGGCGGTCTCGCGCCGGGCGCGCGCGAATTCGGCATCGGCGGCCGCTGTGTCGCCGTGCAGCCAGGCATCGGTGTAAGCGTCCAGCGCGCTCTTCGCGTTCGGCTGCCAGTCCGGCGGCTGGGGTTTGCTGGCGCAGCCGGCCAGCGCCAGGGACAGCGCCAGCGTGACGGCGGCGCCGGCGGTGAGAACGGTCGTCTTCATGGCAGCTTGATCTCCTCGTCGCGCTTGAACGGCCACTTGCGGTTGATCTCGTCGACCAGGCGGTTCACCTTGCGCAGGCTGGCATCGACCTCGCCACGCAGGCGACCCAGATCCTGGGTTGCGTTCCTGGCGTTGGCGCCCACCGCCTGGGCCTCGACCAGCACCGCGTCGACCTTCTGCAGCGTCCCGCGCGCATCCTGCAGCACGCCATTCAGCTCGCGCATCGCGGCCTGGGCATCGTCCATCACGCCGTTCTTGCCGAACACGCGGCGGTCGGTCTTGGCCAGGATGGTGTCGACCCGCTCCAGCGTTTGCAGCAGCTTCTGGGCCTCGGCATCGCCGCCCAGGGCCGTGCCCAATACGCCGTACTTGCCGGTCAGGCGGCCGCTGAAGGTCTCGACGTTGCCGAGCGTGTTGGCGATGGCCGAGCCTTCCTGCGTCATGTTCTGCAGGTTCTCGAGCAGCGCGCGGGCGGTCGACAGCAGGCGCGGGATCTCGGCGGCGGCGTCGCCGCGCAGCACCGGTCTTTGCGCCTTGTCCGGCAGCGGCGGGTCGCTCAGGATGCCGCTGTAGGCGCGCAGGTGGGTCTGGCCGACCACGCTGCTCTCCAGCGTGAACACGCTGGTGGTGCGCAGCCACTTGGCATCGGCCTTCGGAATGTCGACCAGCACGTTGACCTTGCCGTCCTGGCCCAGGTCGACCTGGCGCACACGCCCGATCGGAAAGCCGGCGAAGGTCATGTCCATGCCGGGGATGACGCCCTCGGAGTTGTCGGTCACCAGCACCAGCTGCTGGGTGGGCTCGAACACGCCGCGCGCGTACATCACGTACAGGAAGAAGGCGACGATCAGCGCGCCGATCACGACCAGCAGGATCACTGCCTTCGCTTCGACGTGTTTCGGCTCGTCAGGTACGGTATCCGCCATGCGCAGTCCTCGCTCAGATATTCAGGTCATTCAGATGTATTTGACGGCCAGCGAACTGGCCTCGATCAGCAGCAGCACGAACAGCAGCCGCAGCGCGCCGGGCTGCACGTTCGAGCGGTGGCGGCGCCGGTGGCGCAGCATGTCCAGGATCGCCGCGCTCGGGATCACCGCGACCGCAAGGCCGAACAGCACCGTCTTGAACACGAAGCCGAGGGTCACGGTCGGATCGAACACGCGCCCCACGGTGCGGGTGTAATCGCTCAGTCCCCAGGGCGACAGCCCGTACACGTTCAGGTAGGCCAGCACCAGCACGATCACGCTGCTCACCATCGCCAGGCTCAGCACCGAGAAGGCGTTCGCGATCACCTGCGGCACCAGGTCGCGGCGCACGCGGCGCAGGGTTGCCTCGGCGGCGTCGCCGGGCGCCACGCCGCTCGCCGCCAGCCCCATCGCATTGGCGTCGAAGGCCATGCCGGCGCGCAGGGCGGCGAACAGCGCCGCCGATAAGGGCAGCAGCTCCAGCACCAGCACCCGCACCATCATCTCCAGCGCGAAGCCGGACAGGCCGTAGCTCTGCGCCGTCACCAGCACGATGCGGATGATGACCAGGCTGACCAGGGCCGTCAGCAGCGTGAACCAGGGCAGCACCGCCCAGGTGCTGGTGTAGATGTAGGTGGAGGTCGCGTGCCGGTTGTCGCGGTGCCAGATGGACGGCGACATCGCCATCACCAGCGCGATGGCGCCCAGGTGCAGCATCCCCCACCAGCTGAGCAGCCAGCGCTTGATGCGCAGGCCCCAGTCGCGCGGCTTCAGGTAGATGAGCGAAGTGATCATATGGACATGATACAGATTCGGCGGGGTGTTCCCCCAGCCGTATCAGGTTCTGCGCGCTTCCTGCACGCCGCTCACCTCGCCGATCGCCGCCAGCGCCTTCTGCAGCTGCCCGGTCGAGCCGATCTCCGCGGTGAACACCATGCGCGCCGCGCCCTTGCTGCTCTGGGTGTTCACGCCGATCACATTGATCTTCTCGCGCGCCAGCACCTCGGAGATGTCGCGCAGCAGGCCCTGGCGGTCCGACGCCAGGATGAAGATGTCGATCGGGTACACCGTTTCCTTGTCGGCGCGGCCCCAGTCGGTCTCGATCACCCGCTCCGGCGCCTTGGACGCCATCTCGCCGAAGTTCTTGCAGCTGGCGCGGTGGATGGACACGCCCTTGCCGCGCGTGACGAAGCCGACGATCGGGTCCGGCGGCGCCGGTTTGCAGCACTTGGCCAGCATGGTCAGCATGCCTTCGCTGCCGACCACCAGCACGCCCGATTTCGCGCCCTGCTCGACGCTCGAGGCGCGGCTCTTGTTGACCACCGCCGCATCCTCGGGCGGCGGGTTGTCGGCCGGGTCGTGCAGCGCGGCTTCGACGTGGCGCAGGCTGAATTTCTCCTTGCCGACCGCGATGAACAAATCGTCCACCTTGGCGAAGCCGAGCTTGTGCGCCAGCGCTTCCAGGTTGACCGCGGTCTTGCCTTCGCGCTGCAGCGATTTTTCGACCAGCGCGCGGCCGTGGGTCAGGGTCTCGGCCAGTTCCTGCGCGTGGAACCAGGCGCGGATCTTGGTGCGGGTCCGGCTCGACACCGTGTAGCCGGGGCTGAGCCAGTCGCGCGAGGGTCCCGCGCTGCCCGCCGGTCCCTTGGCGGTGATGATCTCGCAGGTCTGGCCGTTCTTCAGCGCCGTGTTCAGCGGCACCATGACGCCGTCGATCTTGGCGCCGCGGCAGCGGTGCCCGACCTCGCTGTGCAGGTGGTAGGCGAAGTCGATCGGCGTGGCGCCCTGCGGCAGCTCGAGCACGCGCGCCTGCGGGGTCAGCACGAAGATGCGGTCGTCCAGCGTGGCCGACTTCAGCTTCTCGACCCATTCGCGCTGCAGGTCTTCCTGGCCGGCGACGGCATCGGCCACGACGTCGCTCTTCCAGGCCAGCAGCTGGCGCAGCCAGGCGATCTTCTCGTCGTACTGCTGGCTCTTGAAGTTGGAGCCGCCCTCTTCCTTGTAGCGCCAGTGCGCGGCCACGCCGTACTCCGCGAAGTTGTGCATCTCCTGGGTGCGGATCTGCACTTCGAGTGGCCGCCCGTCCTCGGCGGTGACGACCGTGTGCAGCGACTGGTAGCCGTTCGGCTTCGGGCGCGAGATGTAGTCGTCGAACTCCTTCGGGATCGGGGTCCAGATATTGTGGACCACGCCCAGCACCGTGTAGCAGGTCTTGACGTCGGCGACGATCACGCGGAAGGCGCGCACATCGTACAGCGAGCTGAAGTCGAGCTCCTTGCCGCGCATCTTCTTCCAGATGCTGTAGATGTGCTTGGGCCGGCCGCTGACCTCGGCGCGGATCGAAGCAGCGGCCAGCTCCGTCTCCAGGCGCTCGATCGAGGATTGCACGAAGCTCTCGCGCAGCATGCGCTTCTCTTCGAGCATCTTGGCGATGCGCTTGTAGGTTTCCGGCTCCATCATCCGGAACGACAGGTCTTCCAGCTCCCACTTGAGCTGGAAGATGCCGAGCCGGTTGGCCAGCGGCGCGTACAGGTCCAGCACCTCGCTGCCGTAGTTGCGGGTCAGCTCGTCGAAGCGTTTCTGCTCCGCGAAATAACGCAGGGTGGTGACGCAGGACGCCAGCCGCACCAGCACCACGCGCATGTCCGAGGCCATCGCCAGCAGCATCTTGCGCAGGGTTTCGACCTGCGCCATCGCTTGCTGGGCGGCGTTCTTGCCGCGTCCGACCGGTGCCTGCGCGGCGGTCAGGTCGCGCAAGCGGATCAGCTGGTGCACGCCATGCACCATGTCGGCGACTTCCTTGCCGAAGCGGTCTTCGAGCTTTTCGGCGACCAGCGGCTCGAGCAGGCACAGCTCGAACAGCAGGCCGGCGATGCGCGTCTCGGCATCCGAGCGCAGCACCGCGAGCGTGACCGCGACGCCGAGCGAGAACTCGAAGGCGCTCTGGCCGGACGAGGCGTGACGTTCGCCGTAGGCTTCCTGGACAAAGTCGAGCGCCGCCCGCACCCGAGACAGGTCCGCCGGGCCGAGGCCCTGGACCAGCCGGGTGGTGGCGTCGCCGAGCGCGGCAATCGAGACCATGCAGCTCCCTGTTTCTTACGGCATGGCCGCGACGATGACGATCTCGACCAGGCAAGCCGGGTTCGCCAGTTTCGCTTCGACGGTGGCGCGCGGCGGGGTGTGGCCTTGCGCGACCCAGGCGTCCCAGACTTCGTTCATGCCGGCGAAGTGCTCCATGCTCGAGATGTAGATCTGGCAGCTCAGGATGCGGGTCTTGTCGCTGCCGACTTCCGCCAGCAGGCGGTCGACGTGGCCCAGCACCTCGCGGGTCTGGCCGACGATGTCCTGGGTGGTGTCTTCGGCGATCTGGCCGGCCAGGTAGATGGTGCCGTTATGGATGGCGGTTTCGGACAGGCGCTTGCCTACGTGCAGACGTTGGATTTCCATATTTCCTTGCTTCCTTGGGCTCCCGCCTGCGCGGGAGCGACGTTTAGTTGATCAAAAAATCGCGCACGATCGCAATCTGCGATGCGTGCATCAGGGTCGGCGCATGGCCGACGCCGGGAATCTCGGCCAGTTGCGGCTTCGGTCCGCGGCGCGTCATCTCTTCCGCCGTCGCGCGCGACAGCAGGTCGGACAGTTCGCCGCGGATCAGCAGCGTCGGGCAGCGGATCGCATCGAAGGCGCCCCACAGCGCCGCCTGGTCCTGGGCGGCGCGCTCCGGGGTGATCGCGGCGAAGGGCTTGGCCAGGCCCAGGTCGTAGTGGCGCACCCAGGCGCCGCCGGGCTCCTGCACCAGCACGTCGCTGGCCAGTTTGTGCCATTCTTCATCGCTGTGCGGACCGAAGGAGGTCGACACCTCTTTCACGAAGCGCGCACCCTCTTCGAAGCTGGCAAAGCGCACATCCTGGCCGATGTAGTCGCCGATGCGCGCCATCGCCGCGCCGTCCAGCACCGGCCCGATATCGTTCAGCACCAGGCGGCGGATCGGGCTGCCCTCGAGCGAAGCCAGGATCATGCCGATCAGGCCACCCATCGAGGTGCCGACCCAGTGCACCGTGCCCTCCTCGTTGTTGGCCGTCACGCGTGCGATCAAGGTCACCATGTCGGCCACGTATTGCGGCACGACGTAGAGATTGGGGTCGCGCAGCCGATCCGAACGACCGCGGCCCGCGACGTCGGGACAGACCACGCGGTAGCGGTCGCTCATGGCACTCGCCAGCGCATCGAAGTCGTCGGCCACGCGGGTCACGCCGTGCACGCACACCAGTACCTGCGGATTGGCGGGATCGCCCCACTCCTTGTAGGCCATACGGTGCAGGCCGGCCGGCGAACTGCATTGCACGCTCTTCAGCCTCGGTTCGCCCATGCCTCCTCCCTCTCGTCTCGTGTGTCTTGAATGGCCGCCAACATTTTAACCGGCGAAGCGATTAGAATTCTACCAAGTCCGGCCGCGACAGACCGACACAGTTTTCAATTCCCAACTTCTGACGATGAGGTAGTCCATGAAATCCACTATGTTAAGCGGCAAGACCGCCCTGGTAACCGGCTCGACCTCGGGCATCGGCCTGGGCATCGCCCGCGCGCTCGCCGAACAGGGCGCGAATATCGTGTTCAACGGCTTCGGCGACGCCCAGCAGATCGAGAAGCTGTACACCGACATCGGCCAGGAATTCGGCGTGCGCACCGCTTACCATAACGCCGACATGTCCAAGCCGGACCAGATCGAAGCCATGATGCGCTTCGCGGCCGAAAAATTCGGCGGTGTCGACATCCTCGTCAACAATGCCGGCATCCAGCACGTCGCCAACGTCGACGAATTCCCGACCGAGAAGTGGGACGCCATCATCGCCATCAACCTGACCTCGGCCTTCCACACCACCCGCCTGGCCCTGCCCGGCATGAAGCAGAAGAACTGGGGCCGCATCATCAACCTGGCCTCGGTGCACGGCCTGGTGGGCTCTGCCGGCAAGTCGGCCTACGTGGCGGCCAAGCACGGCCTGGTCGGCTTCACCAAGGTCACGGCGCTGGAGAACGCGCACAGCGGCGTGACCTGCAATGCGATCTGCCCGGGCTGGGTGCTGACCCCGCTGGTGCAGAAGCAGGTCGACGACCGCGCCGCCCGCGACGGCATGAGCAACGAGCAGGCCAAGAAGGCGCTGCTGAGTGAAAAGCAGCCGTCCGGCGAATTCGTCACACCGGAAGAACTGGGCGCGCTGGCCGTGTTCTTCTGCTCGCCGGCCGCCGACCAGGTGCGCGGCGTGGCCTGGAACATGGATGGCGGCTGGGCTGCGCAGTAATCCCAAGCTCCCCTTCAACAGGGCGGCGCCACCTGCGCCGCTTTTTTTTCGTCGATTTCTAGAATATTCGGTCTAGGCAGCGCTGCGCTATTGACTCGGCGATAACATACGCCTCAATATAGACATCATTGTCTATGTTTGAAGGATGCCTGCATGCCGAACAAGTCGCTCGTCCTCGCCGCCCTCGCGGCCGCCCCGCTGGTGCACGCCCAGCAGATCCAGGCCACGCCCGAGGCGCCCGCCGCCGCCACGGCCCCGACGGTCGCCACGGTCGAGGTCAAGGCCGGCGCCGAGACGCTGCGCCGCAACGACAGCGCCAGCCGCACGGTGGTCGGGCACGAGGAACTGGTGAAGTACGGCGATGCCACGGTGCTGGATGCGCTCAAGCGCCTGCCCGGCGTGACCGTCGCCGGCAGCGCTGTGCGCATGCGCGGACTGGGCAGCGGCTACACGCAGGTCCTGATCAACGGCGACCGCATGCCGCCCGGCTTCGACCTGGAAGCGTTGTCGCCCGATTCCATCGAGAAGATCGAAATCGTGCGCGCCGCCACCGCCGAATACAGCACCGAATCCATTGCCGGCACCATCAACATCGTGCTGCGCAAGACCGGCGGCAAGGATGCCGCCGAAATCAAGCTGTCCGGCACCCGCGCACCGGACAACGATGGACAAGGACTCAGCGTCAGCAAATCGGGTAAGCCGGGCAAGCCGGGCGGCTTCGGCTATACCCTCGGCGCCAACCTGAACCACTGGACGCGCGAATACCGCCAGCGCGAACGCTTCACCACGCGCGACGCCGCCGGCGCCCTCACCGAACTGCGCGACACCGACACCCTGTTCCGCCAGCGCTTTACACTCATCAATGCGAACGCGCGCCTGAACTGGGCGCTGGCCGGCGGCGGCTCCCTGAGCTGGCAGAATTTCTACAATGGCGCGCGCAGTCGCGGGACGGAAGACAACCGCACCACGACCCTCGCCGGCCCCGACTACCCGCAGCCCTGGCTTCCGGTCGGCTGGAAGATCGACAGCGACAACCTGCGTAGCGAGCTCGTGCTCGACCGGCGCTTCGAAGACGGCGCCCGGCTGGACAGCAAGCTCGCGCTCGACCTGTCGCGCGTGCGCCGCCACATGCAACGCACCGGCTTTCGCGATCAGGAACTCGTGCTCGACACCTTCGATCAGGACCGCTTCCGCGAACACGAGATCATCACGACCGGCAAATACCTGGTGCCGCTGTTCGCGGGCCACGCCCTGGCCTTCGGCTGGGATGCGGGCCATGACCGCAACCGCCAGCAGAATCTGCGCATCGACCACCCGCTGTCCAGCGCAACGCCGCTCGACGTCGACACCGGCTTTCGCGCCACCGTCGACCGCCTGGCCATCTACGGGCAGGACGAATGGGAGGTGCGCCCAGGCTGGTCGCTGTACCTGGGCGCGCGCTGGGAAGGCGTGCGCACGAATACCAGCGGCGATGCCTTCGCCCCGCTCAGCGCCAGCTACCACGTGTTCAGCCCCCTGATGCAGACCTTGTGGAAGATCCCCGGTTCGAAACAGGACCAGCTGCGCTTCGCCCTGACCCGCACCTACCGCGCGCCGACCATGCAGCAGTTGATCCCCGCCGTGTTCTACGCCAGCGTGAACACCGAGGTGTCCAGCGATTTCACCGGTAATCCCGGCCTGCGCCCGGAACTGGCGACCGGCATCGACGCCGCTTATGAGCACTATTTCAGCGAGGGCGGCCTGGTCTCGCTGAGCGCGACCAGCCGCGCGATCCACGACCTGATCCGCGACCATACCCGCTACGATGGCACGCGCTGGGTCACGGCGCCGACCAACCAGGGCCGCGCGCGGGTGCGCAGCCTGGCGCTGGAAACCAAGCTGCCGCTCAAGGCCCTCGGCGTCGGCTGGCCGCTCGAACTGCGCGCCAACGTCAGCCGCAACTGGTCGGCGGTGGACGCGGTGCCGGGTCCGGGCAACCGCCTCGACGCGCAGCCGCGCTGGTCGGGCAACCTCGGCGCCGACTACACCGGCGAGCGTCTCAGCGCCGGTGCCAGCTTCAACTTCGTGAGCGGCGGCTGGACCCGCAGCTCCGTTTACGAGTCGGCCTACGCCGGCGTGCGGCGCGACCTGGAGACCTACGTCCTCTACAAGCTCGATCCCGAGCGCCAGCTGCGCTTCACCGCGCGCAACCTGCTGGCGCCGGACCACCTGCGCGGCAGCGTCTACGCGGACGCGCTTGGCACCACCGGACGCGATGCCGCGATCCCGACTTATCGCAGCCTGCGCCTGCAGTACGAACAGAAGTTCAAATAACACGGAAGCGCGATTCGTGGCATGCTGGCGCCTTTGCAACGCTAGAAAGCAAGACCATGACCGAACGCCTCGACGACTCGGCACTGCAGGACGCCTGCCTGGACCTGGCCCGGGTCGTGCTGGCCGCCGGCCACTCGCAGGTCTCGAACGACATCCTCGAGACCCTGGCCGACCGCTTCCAACGCGAAGTCGCCGACTTCGCACCCGGCATCGCCCGTGCCGGCCGCGACCCGAACCTGCTCACGCGCGCGGTCCATTACATCATCGACGCCCATGCCCTGCCCCTGATGGGCACCGACATGGAATGGTTCCGCCAGGCGCTGGTGTGCCTGGTCGAGCTGGCGGTGCCGGGGATCGCGCTGTCCGACCAGGGCGGCGCCTTCCTGCGCGACGTGCAGCTGGGGATCGAGCAGTCGCTGGGCGACCTGGAGGGCTGAGGCCCGCCCTCGCCTAGCGGCCTTCGGCCAGCAGCGGATAGCCGGCCGCGGCGGCGCCCTCGACAGGCGCGGTCGGCGTTGCAGCGCGCCTGGCACCGCGCGCCTCGATCCGGAAGAGGTGGACCGCCTGCGCCAGGCTGCCGGCCTCCTCGCGCAGCGCCTGCGCCGCGGCGGACGCCTGCTCGACCAGGGCGGCGTTGTGCTGGGTGGCCTGGTCCATCTGGACGATCGCCTGGTTGACCTGCTCGATCCCGGCGCTCTGTTCCTGGCTGGCCGCCGTGATGTCGCCCATGATCGCGGTGACCCGTTCGACGCTGGCGACGATCTCCTGCATGGTCGCGCCGGCGCGATCGACCAGACCGGACCCGTGACGCACCTTTTCCACCGAATCGTCGATCAGGGTCTTGATTTCGCGCGCCGCCGCGGCGCTGCGCTGCGCCAGGTTGCGCACCTCGCCGGCGACCACCGCAAAACCGCGTCCCTGTTCGCCCGCGCGTGCGGCCTCGACGGCGGCATTCAGCGCCAGGATATTGGTCTGGAACGCAATCCCGTCGATGACGCCGATGATGTCGGCGATCCGGGTCGCCGAGGCGTCGATGTCGGCCATCGTGCGCACCACCTGCGCCACCACCGCGCCGCCGCGGTTGGCCACGTCCGATGCCGACAGGGCCAGCACGTTGGCCTCGCGCGCGTTGTCGGCGTTCTGGCGCACCGTCGAGGTCAGTTCTTCCATCGAAGACGCCGTCTCCTCGAGCGAGGCGGCCTGCTGCTCGGTGCGTGCCGACAGGTCGAGGTTGCCCGCCGCGATCTGGGTGGCGGCCGTGGCGATGGTGTCGGTGCCCACCCGCACCCGGCCGACGATCTGCGCCAGCCCGTCGTTCATGCGATTCAGGGCCCGCATCAGGCGGCCGGTCTCGTCCTGCGCCTTGACGTCGATGTTCTGGGTCAGGTCGCCGCCCGCCACCGCGCTGGCGACCCGCACCGCCTCCTCCAGCGGCTGGACGATGCCGCGCACCAGCACCGCCCCCACGATGCCGGCCAGCACCAGGCCGAAGGCCATGCCCGACAGGCAGACCACGCGCACCAGCTCGTAGGTCGACTGCGACGCCTTGCTCATCCGCTCGGCCTCGTCGAGCTGCAGCTGGATCAGCTCGTCGATGCCGGCGCGTACCGGCGCGAACAGGGCGATCATCGGCCCCTGCACGATGGCCTTGGCCCGCATGAGGTCGCCGGCGCGCAGCGCCGTCACGGCGGGCAGCAGGCCCTGCTCGAGGAAGGCGCTGCGGGCGCGCACGAAGCGTTCGGCCGCTTCGCGCTCGCCCGGGCCCATCCCGGTCGCGCCATACGCCTTCCAGGCGGCATCGGCCGCGGCCTTGTCGCGCTCGATGCCGGCCAGCAGGGACGGCAGCGCATCGGCGTCGGCGAGCAGCGCCTCGGCCGCCGCCAGCTGGTTCGCGTTCAGCCCGCGGACCACGCGATCGAGCTGGCCCAGGGCGACCAGGTGGTCGTCATGCAGCGAACGCAGCTCGTCGTTGGCATGGCCAAGACTGAGCAGCCCGACGACCGCGCCGACGATGAGTTCCAGTCCCAGCAGGACGATCACGAAGACCAGCCGGGTCTTGATGGTAAGTGTGTTCAGTTTCAGCATGTGGGTTCAGGTAAAAGTTGAGAGGGGAACTCCGCGCCAGGCTTCAGGTACCCTGCGCTTCCTTCAGCAGCAATTGCTCGATCTGTTCGGGCCACACTGGCGCACTGAAGTAATAGCCCTGGAATTCGTCGCAACCGTTGTCCATCAGGAAGGCCAGTTGCTCCTCGGTCTCGACGCCTTCCGCCACCGCTTCCAGGCCGAGGCCGTGCGCCAGGTCGATGATGGCGCGCGTGATCGAGGCGCCGCCCGGATCGCTCGCCACATCCTTCACGAAGGCGCGGTCGATTTTCAGGATGTCCAGAGGGAAGCGCTTCAGGTAGCTGAGCGAGGAGTAGCCGGTGCCGAAATCGTCGATCGACAAGGCGACCCCGAGCGCCTTCAGGGAACGCAGCACCTCGACCACCTTTTCGGTGTCGTGCATGACCGTGCTTTCGGTGATCTCGATTTCCAGCCGCTGCGCTTCCAGTCCGCTGGCTGCGAGCGCCATGCGCACGCGCTCCGGCAGTCCGGCCTGCTGGAACTGGCGCGCCGACAGGTTGACCGAGATCCGGCCCAGCGGCAGCCCAGCGGCCCGCCAGCGCGCGGCGCGGTGGCAAGCCTCCTGCAAGACCCACATGTCGAGTTCCTCGATCATGCCGGTTTCTTCGGCGATCGGGATGAAGCGGGCCGGCGCCACCAGGCCCAGCACCGGATGGCGCCAGCGCACCAGCGCCTCGACCCCGACCATGCCGTGCTCGAGCGCGTCGATGCGCGGCTGGTACTGGAGGGCGAGCTGGCCGCGCCGGATCGCATGGCGCAGCATCGACTCCAGGTCGACCCGGTCGCGGATCACCTGGTCCATCTCCGGGCGGTGGAAACACAGCCGGGCCGGACCATCGACGCGCCCGGCGGCCATCGCCACCTGCGCCATCTGCACCAGTTGCGGCGGCGCACAGGCGCTGGACGAGGACAGCGCGATGCCGATGCTGGCCGACAGGAAGGTCTCCTGGCCGCGCAGCGCGAAAGGACGCCGCATGCAGGCCAGCATCGCCTCGGCGAGGCGCGCCGCTGCCGCCGCGCTGGAATGCGCCTGCACGACGATGAACTCGTTGCCGCTGTGGCGCGCCAGGGCATCGCGCGCACCCAGCAAGCCCGACAGCCGCGCCGTGCATTCGCACAGCACTTCGTCGCCGCAGGCATAGCCGTGGCTGCTGTTAATCTTGCGGAAGGCGTCGATGTCGAACACCAGCACCGCCAGCAGGCTGCGCTCGCGGCGCGCGCCGGCGAGCGCGCCGTCCAGGATCTCCAGGATGCCGCGGCGGTTCGGCAGGCCGGTCAAGGGATCGCGGCTGAGCTGCTGGTCCAGCGCCCGCTCCATGCGGCGGCGCTCGGACAGGTCGCGCACGATCGCAATGTGCTGCCCGGCCGGGGTGGACGTGCGCCATATCTCCGCCGGGAAGGCGCCGTCCTGCACGTGGAAATGGCTGGTCTCGGCGTCATCCGGCGGCGCCGGCAGCAGCGCCTCCAGCGGCATGCCGGCGGCGGCGCTGCGCGCAACGCCGAACATCGCCTCTGCGCGCGTGTTGATGGCGGCAATGCGCCCCTCGGCGCCGGCCACCAGGACGGCATCCGGTGCGCATTCCATCAGGCTGCGGAAGGCGCCCGCGCTCTCCGCCAGGAAACGCTGGGCCTGCTTCTGGCGGCGGTGCCAGTACCGTGTCACGACCAGGGCCAGCATGGCGGACAAGCCCATGCAGACCAGCGCATGGTGCGCGTCCTCCATCAGCAGGCAGGCGATGCCCGGCGATAAAGTCGCCAGCACCAGCAGCGCGACCACGATCGAAGGTCGCCAGCGCGCCGGCAATCGATACAGGAGCGCCTTCATGCTGGTATATCCACGTGACGGGAACGCAGCAGCGCTTCGATGTCCGCGGCCGGGGCCGGCTTGCCGAAGCGGTAGCCCTGCATGCGGCGGCAGCCGCGCGCGCGCAGGAAGCGCTGCTGCTCCCCGGTCTCGACGCCGACCGCGATGACTTCGAGCTTCATCGAGCGGGCCAGGGCGATCACGGCCGCGACGATGGCGGCGTCGTCGTTGTCGGTGGCGATGTCGGCCACAAAAGAGCGGTCGATCTTCAGGCCGCGGATCGGGAAACGCTTCAGGTTGGCCAGGCTCGAGTAGCCGGTGCAGAAATCGTCGATCGCCAGTTGCACCCCCATCCGCGACAGCCGCGTCATCATCTCGGCGGCGGCGCCCGGCCGTTCCATCAACAGGGTTTCCGTGATCTCGATCGTCAACGAACCGGGCGCGCAGCCGGTTTCTTCCAGCAGGCGTTCGACCTGGGCCGCGACGTCGTTGTGCTGGAACTGGCGTGCCGACACGTTCACGCTCATGCGCAGATGCGTCATCCCGCTGCGGTGAAAGGCGGCGAGCTGGCGCATCGCGGTGGCCAGCGCCCACTCGCCGATCGGCAGGATCAATCCGGTCTCTTCCGCCAGCGCAATGAAGTCTGCCGGCAATACCAGCTCTTTCCCTTCCCGCTGCCAGCGCAGCAGCGCCTCCAGGCCGACCACGCGGCCGCTGTCGACGTCCACCTGCGGCTGGTAATACAGCACGAATTCCTCGCGCTGGAGCGCGCGCTGCAGGCTGGCCTCGATGTGCAGGTGCTCCTCGGTATCGGCGCCCATGTCCGCCGTATAGAACTCCGCGTGATTGCCGCCGTTCGCCTTCGACCGGTACATGGCCGCATCGGCGGCCTTGAGCAGGGTATTGCAGTCCTGCCCGTCGCGCGGGTACATGGCGATGCCCAGACTCCCGGTCGGAAACAGCTCGGCGCCGCACAGGACCAGCGGCTGGAACAGCTGCGCCAGCAGTTTTTGCGCGACCAGCGCCGCATCTTCCGGACAGGCCAGATCGGGCAGCACCACCACGAACTCGTCGCCGCCCTGGCGCGCCACGGTATCGCTTTCGCGCAGCGCGCTGGCGAGCCGGCGCGCGATCTCGACGATCATCTGGTCGCCGGCTTCGTGTCCCAGGCTGTCGTTCACATGCTTGAAGCGGTCGAGGTCGATGAACATCACCCCGACCTGGCGCTGCGCGCGCTGGGCCTGGGCGATCGCCTGGCCCAGGCGGTCCTGCAGCAGGGCCCGGTTCGGCAGCCCGGTCAGGGCATCGTGGCTGGCCATGCGCTGCAGGGCTTCCTCCGCCTGCTTGCGGCGCGAGATGTCTTCGACGGCGGTAATCAGGCGCAGCTGCCCGCTGGCGGCTTCGCGCATCACGGAGGCGCTGACATTGACCCACACCGGATTGCCGCCCTTCGCCACGTAGCGCGTCTCGCGCTGGAAGTCGCGGATCTCGCCGTCGATCAGCCTGTGGATCAGCGCACGGTCTTCGAGCAGGTCGTCGGGATAGGTAATCTGGTGCACGAAGCGCTGCAGCAGCTCGATCTCGGTGAAGCCGAGGATGCGCGTGAGCTTGCGGTTGACACGCACGAAGCGGCCGTCGCGCGACAGCAGTGCGATGCCCACCGCCGCTTGCGAGAAGGTCAGGCGGAAGAATTCCTCGCTTTCCTGCAGGCGCAGGCGGGCCTGGCGCCGGAACGTGATGTCGTGGCCGATCAGGAGCAGGATCGTGCCGCCGGCCTGGCGCGTGCGGCGGATATTGAATTCGAAGTAGCGCACGCCGTCCGCGTGGCCATCGATGGCGACCACCACGCCATCCTGCGGTATCCCGGTGGCCAGCGCCGCCGCCATGCGTTCGGCCAGCTCGGGCGCCGGGATCAGCGCTTCCAGCAGCGGACGCGCGTCGACGGCTTCGTCGGGGATGCCGAGCATGGCCAGCATGGTCGCGTTCACGGAACGGACATGGCCACTGTCGTCGACCACGATCAGGCCGGCCGGCATCCCGCCGATGACCTGCTCCAGGTAATTCTGGTACTGGACCACGCTGCGCTGGTCCGCGTGCGCATAGGTGTCGAGCGCGAGTCCGATGTCCAGGCAGACGATCTTGAGGATGCTGTCGCAGGCGGCGCGGAAATGCTGCGGTTCGGCATGCATCTTTTCCCACACCAGCTCGATCAGCTCGGCCAGGTATTTGCGATACGCCCCGATATACCATTTCGGCTCCAGGCCGATGCGCTGGTGGACCAATCCGACCCGCAGCCGTTCGCGGATATAGTTCTCGCCGTACTCGCCCGCAGTCAGGCTGCGAAAGTAGGCCATCTGCGCGCGCTTCAGGCGTTGCACTGTCCGGCTGTCGCGCATCAGGGCGCGCAAGGCCGGAAAACTCAGCATGTGGTCGTAGAAGCTGTCCGACAGGGTATCGATCTCCTTGTCGATCAAGCCGTGCAGCTCGCGCAGCAGCGCATGGTCGTGCTCGTCCAGCTCCAGAAAGGTCATGCGTGCAGCGAACTCCTGTTGATCGAGGCCGATTTCATGTGCGATCGCCTCGACCGCCTCATCGAGCGACCCGGACATGGTTGGCATGACTGACTGGAGCTCGCGGCTGGTGCCGGCATTCACATCATTATTTTTTAGCATCATCGATTAAATAGTTTTGCGAGCACGGCGCCCAGGGCGCGCAGCAGGCTGCGCGGACCCGTCAGCGCGAAACACCGCGATTGAACCAGGACACCGAGGCAATCATGTAGCGTTGGCGGATAGCCCGGCGCGATACGCGCCGGCTGTCAGCCCGGCTTGCTGAAAGAGAAAGTTATTTGACATGCAGATAACATGGTTTTCTTGGGGAAATATTGTATTTGACATGGTCTTTTGATCAAACTTATTGCTTGATCTACATCAAATAACCATCGAATTTCCTGTCTTGGACAGGATGGAAGCTTGTTGTTTTGGCATTTTCCAACTGTGGACCGAAGGCATGGATGAGGCTGCCGTGGCCCCGCTCCGCTATGATGTCGTCTTTCCATTTCATAAACACAAGAGGAAGACACCCATGCGGATCCGCTCCCGGCAGCTCGCCCTTTCCATCGTCGCGCTGGTTGGCGCCCTTGCCGGCCTGCCGGCCCATGCCGCGCCCCAGGTGCCGCCGCCCGGCCCGGTCCTGATCACGGCCGACAAGGTCTGGACCGGCGACGGCGCCGCGCACGCCGGCTGGAGCGTGCTGGTGGCGCAGGGCCGCATCCAGGCGGTCGGCCCGGCGGACAAGATGACCGTCCCGAGCGATGCCGAACGCATCAGCCTGCCCGGCAAGACCCTGATCCCGGGCCTGATCGACCTGCACTCGCACGTGCTGCTGCATCCGTATAACGAGACCACCTGGGACGACCAGGTGATCAAGGAAGCCCCGGCCTACCGCGTCGCGCTGGCGGTGCGCCATGCGGCTGACACGCTGCAGGCCGGCTTCACCACCCTGCGCGACCTCGGCACCGAAGGCGCCGGCTACGACGACGTCGGCATCAAGCGCGCCATCGAAGAGGGCCAGGTGCCGGGCCCGCGCCTGCTGGTCGCCACCCGCGCCGTCGTCGCCACGGCCAGCTACGGCCCGGCCGAGCGCAGCTACCGCCCGGACATGGAAATCCCCTACGGCGCCCAGCAGGCCACCGGGGTCGACGAGGCAACCAAAGCGGTGCGCGAGCAGTCCGCGCACGGCGCCGACTGGATCAAGTTCTACGCCGATTACCGCACCGGCATCGACGGCAGCACCCGCCCGACTTTCACGCTGGAAGAGATGAAGGCGATGGTGGCGGCCGCCCATGTCACCGGACGCAAGGTGGCGGCCCACGCCAGCAGCGACGACGCGATCCGCCTGGCCGTGCTGGCCGGTGTCGACAGCATCGAGCACGGCTACGGCGCCAGCGAAGCGACCTTCAAGCTGATGCTGGAACGCCGCACCGCCTACGTGCCGACCCTGACGGCGCCGGAAGCGATCGGCGAATACTTCCAGAAGCACGTGCGCGGCGGCGCCCCGACCCTGGCCATGCAGGAGGCGGCGCGCGCCTTCAGGCTGGCGCACAGGATGGGGGTGCTGATCGGCAATGGCAGCGACGTCGGCGTCTTCACCCACGGCAGCAACGCGCGTGAACTGGCGTGGATGGTGCGCCTGGGCATGACGCCGACGGAAGCCCTGCGCGCCGCGACCACGGTGGCAGCCGGCATCCTCGGCAAGCCGGACCTTGGTGCGCTGCAGCCGGGCAAGCTGGCGGACGTGGTCGCGGTCGACGGCGACCCGACGCTGGACATCGCCGCGCTGCGCAAGGTGGGCTTCGTGATGAAGGGCGGTACGATCTACCGGCGCTAGTTCTCAATCGGGCGTGCCCCGACATTCAGAAAGCGTAGGATGGGTTATAGGTGCCGGTGTTGCGGTTTTCCACAATAGATGGCGCAGATATTTTCAGTAATGATGACGGCACTATCATTAGCGCATGAAGCCTGATCATGAAAAAACCATTCTATAAAGTCCTGTACATCCAGGTGCTGTTCGCGATTATCGTCGGTGTCCTGCTGGGCATCTTCGATCCGGGCCTGGCGACTGCGATGAAGCCGCTGGGAGACGGCTTCGTCAAACTCATCAAGATGATCATCGCCCCGGTCATCTTCTGTACCGTGGTCGCCGGCATTGCTGGCATGCAGGACATGAAGAAGGTGGGGCGCGTCGGCGGCAAGGCCCTGCTCTACTTCGAGATCGTGTCGACCTTCGCCCTGGCGATCGGCCTGATCGTGGCCAACCTGATCAAACCGGGTGCCGGCTTCAACGTCAACCCGGCCACCATCGACACCCACTCGATCGCCCAGTACACCGAGAAGACCAAGTCGCTGTCGACCACCGACTTCCTGATGAACATCATCCCGAACACCTTCGTGGATGCGTTCGCCAAGGGTGAGATCCTGCAGGTGCTGTTCATCGCGATCCTGTTCGGTTTCGCACTGTCGATGATGGGCGAACGCGGCCGTCCGATCACGCGCGGCATCGAAGCGCTGTCGCACGCGATCTTTGGCGTCGTCAACATCATCATGAAGGCAGCACCGATCGGTGCCTTCGGCGCGATGGCCTTTACCATCGGCAAATACGGCGTCAAGTCGCTGGTGCCGCTGGCCTCGCTGGTCGGTTCCTTCTACCTGACCTGCTTCCTGTTCATCGTCATCGTGCTGGGCGCCATCGCGCGCTGGACCGGCTTCTCGATCTTCCGCTTCCTGTCCTACATCAAGGAAGAGCTGCTGATCGTGCTGGGCACCAGCTCCTCGGAAAGCGCGCTGCCGGCCATCATGCGCAAGCTGGAAAAGCTGGGCTGCCCGAAATCGGTGGTGGGCCTGGTGGTCCCGACCGGCTACTCCTTCAACCTGGACGGCACCAACATCTACATGACGATGGCGGCCCTGTTCGTGGCCCAGGCCACCAACACCGAGCTGACCCTGACCCAGGAACTGACCATCCTGCTGGTGGCCATGCTGACCTCGAAGGGTGCGTCCGGCATCACCGGCGCCGGCTTCATCACCCTGGCGGCAACCCTGGCCGTGGTGCCGACCATCCCGGTGGCGGGCATGACCCTGATCCTGGGCATCGACAAGTTCATGAGCGAATGCCGCGCCCTGACCAACATCATCGGCAACGGCGTGGCCACCATCGTCGTGTCGAAATGGGAAGGCGAGCTCGACAAGGAACGCCTGAGCGCCGAGCTGAAAAATCCGAGCGTGGACGAAGGCTCGCTGCGCGAACAAGCGGTCCACGAAACCGCCTGAGGCCTTCCAGCGACGTTTCTGTAGCTATCCTCGTTCAGACGCCGGGTTCGCCCGGCGTTTTTTTTGCGGTTACAATCCCTCCTATGAAGAACTGGATCAACCGCCTGCGCGGCGGCGCCGACACCCCGCCCGCCGCCTCGCCCCAGACGGCAGCCCCCGACGACCGGACCGCCGACCTGGCGGCCGAGATCGATGCCACCTACTACCGCTGGCTGACGGCGGCGCGCGGCTATGCGGCGCCGGACGAGGTCGAGACCCGCATCCTCGACGAAGTGCGGATCCTGTCCCTGCAGCCGGGCGAAGCGGCCGGCCTGGTGCCGCGCGTGCCCGAGGCGATCCCCAAGTTGCTGGCCAGCCTGAACGACGAAGACGCCTCGGTGCCCGAACTGGCGCGCCAGGTCGCGCAGGACGTGGTGCTGGTGGCGGAAGTGATCCGCGAAGCCAACAGCGCCTACTACCGCCCGATCTCGCCGGTGAAAAATGTCGAGGCAGCGATCATGATGCTGGGCCAGAACGGCTTGCGCATGCTGCTGGCGCGCATCGCCTTCCGTCCCCTCATCAATATGCAGGCCGATGGCTTTGCGCGCGAAGCCGCGCCCCAGGTGTGGAACCAGTCGGTGAGTTGCGCCCTGGCCGCCAGCCTGATGGCGCCGGGCCTGAGCACCGGCGTGTTCGAAGCTTACCTGGCCGGGCTGATGCAGAACCTGGGCTTGATCGTCGCTTTCCGCGTGGCCGACCGGATCGGCCTGGACGGCCGGATACCGGGCTCGAGCAGCTTCGGCGCGCGCCTGCTGGGCGGCAGCCGCCAGCTCTCCTCCGCCATCGCCCTGCACTGGAATTTCCCCAAAGAAGTAGCCGGCGCCATCGCCCATGCGGGCCAGGACGGCGCCGACCACCTGGCCGAAGCGCTGGCCCTGGGCGACCGCATCGCCAAGCTGCGCCTGCTGATCGACGCCGAGGTGCTGGCCGAAGACGATGCCCTGGTCACCGACGGTCTCGACAACTTCCAGCGCCGTTGCCTGGGCAAACTGGCCAAGCTGGAAAGTTAGCGAAAAATCACGTTCGCCCCTTGCGCATGCTGCGTCGGCCCCCATACCCAGGCTTGGACCGACAACATCGACAGGGAGTGCGTGTATGAAACCAGAAACGATCCGCGTCGTGATCACCGGCGCATCGAGCGGCATCGGCGCCGCCACGGCGATTGCCTTTGCCCGGCAAGGCGCCAGTCTGCTGCTCGGGGCGCGCGGCGAGGAAGGCCTGGCCGACGTCGCCCGCCGTTGCCGCGAGGCCGGCGGACGGGCCGACTTTGCGCTGGTCGACGTGACCGACGCCGACGCGGTCGCGCGCTTCGCCCGCCGTGCGCGCCAGGTGCTCGGTGGGATCGATTTGTGGTTCAGCAATGTCGGCATCGGCGCAGTCGGCAAATACCTCGATGTGCCGATCGCCGACCACCACCGCGTGATCGACGCCAACCTCGTCGGCCACATGAACGATGCCTACGCGGTCTTGCCGATCTTCCGCGACCAGGGCCATGGCATCTGGGTCAACATGATTTCGGTCGGCGGCTTCATCGCCTCTCCCTATGCCGCCGCCTACACGGCCAGCAAGTTCGCCCTGCGCGGCTTCAGCCAGGCCTTGCGCGGCGAGCTGCACGACTACCCGAACATCCACGTCTGCGACGTCTACCCGACCTTCGTCGACACGCCGGCGATCTACCACGCCGCCAATTACAGCGGGGCCAGGCTCAAGATGCCGCCCGGCGCCATGGCGCCGGAGCGCGTGGCCGAGGCCCTGGTCGCGCTGGCCCGCAAGCCGCGGGCGACCACCGTGGTCGGCGCGCCGGCCAGCGCCCTCGAGCTGGGCCAGTTCGCGGCGCCCGTCACCGCCAGCCTGATGGACCGCTTCATGGACCGCTGGACCAGGCGGGCGCCGCCGGCCGCCGACACCAGCGGCACCTTCTACGTCCCGCCGGTGGGGGCGAGCGGCATCCGCAGCGGCATGCGCGGCGGCGGCTCGGATGCGGGCGCGGGCGCCGTCACAGGCGGGGCCGGCCAGAACAAGGCGGCGCTGGCGCTGGGCGCCACGCTGCTGGCGGCGCTCGGCCTGCAATTACTGCGACGCCGCACCTGAGAGGCGCCCACCGCCCGGCGCCGCTCAGGGCGCCTGCGCCATGCGCTGCTGCAGCAGCCACAACTGCGCGTAGGCGCCCTCCTGCTCCAGCAATTCCGCATGGGTGCCGCGCTCGACGATGCGGCCGTTTTCCATGACGATGATGGCATCGGCGTTCACGATGGTCGACAGGCGGTGCGCGATGATCAGGGTGCTGCGGTTGCGCGCCAGCCTTTCCAGCTCCTGCGTGATCGCATGTTCCGAGACCGAATCGAGGGCCGAGGTCGCTTCATCGAAGATCAGGATGGGCGGGTTCTTCAGGATCGCACGGGCGATGCCGATGCGCTGCCTTTCGCCGCCCGAAAACATCACCCCACGCTCGCCCACCGGGCTGTCGTAGCCTTCCGGCAGCGCCGAAATCAAGCCGTCCAGCTGGGCCGCCCTGGCCGCCGCCACGACTTCCTCCCTGTCGGCGTCGATACGCGCATAGGCGATGTTGTTGCCGATCGTGTCGTTGAACAGCGCCGCGTCCTGGGGCACGACACCGATCGCACGGCGCACGCTGGACGGGCTGCGATGGCGGATGTCCTGGCCGTCAATCAGCACCCGGCCCGTGTTCGGGTCGTACAGGCGCAGCAGCAGCCGCGCCAGGGTCGACTTGCCGGAACCGCTGCGCCCGACTACCGCCAGGGTGGTGCCGGGCGGAATGCGGAAGCTGACGTCGAACAGCACCGGCCGCTCCGGGTCGTAATGGAAGCTGACGTGCTCGAACACGACCTCGCCGGCGCCCGGGTGCAGTACCGGCGCATCCGGCGGGTCCGGCATTTCCGGACGCTCGCGCAGCAGGCCGAACAGGCGCTCGGCGTTGACGCGGGCGTCGCGCGCTTCGCGGTAGACGAAGCCGAGGGCGTTCAGCGGCAGGCAGACCTGCAGCGCGTAGGCGTTGATCAGCACCAGGTCGCCCACGCTCATGCGGTGCTGCATGACGGCCTGGCCGGCGAACAGCATGATGGCGGCCACGCCGATGGCGATCACGAAGCTCTGCCCCACGTGCAGGGTGAACAGGGCGCGCTGGTTGCCGACCCCGGCCTCCAGCCAGCCATCCATGATGCTCGCGAACTTGCGCGACTCGAAGGCTTCGTTGCCGAAATACTTGACGGTGTCCGCATTGATCAGGCTGTCCGCCAGCTGCCCCTTGGCGCGCGAGTCGAGCTTGTTGACGCGCCGCTGGTAGACCACGCGGCGCGCCGTGAACACCAGCGTAAAGCCGACATAGGCGAGGAAGGTAAGCACGATGATGCTGGAGAAGCCCGGGTGGTAGCGGCGCAGCATCACCGCCAGCACCAGGCCGATCTCCACCAGGGTCGGGACAATGGTGAACAGCCCGACACCGAGCAGGAAGGCGATGCCGTTGGTGCCGCGGTCGATGTCCGGCAGCAAACTGCCGACCTGGCGCCGGGCATGGAAGCGCGGACCGAGCGCGTGCAGGTGGGCGAAGGTCTTTTGCGCGAAATTCGAGACCGTGCTGAGCGTCACGCGCGCGAACAGCAGGTCGCGCCACTCGTTGAACAGGGTCGAGGCGAAGCGCAGCAAGGCATAGCCGGCCAGCAGATAGATCGGCAGCTGGGCCGGCAGCGCAGGCTGGGAAAAGGCGTCGATGATGCGCTTGAGCACCAGCGGCACCGCCACCGTGGCGATCTTGGCGACGATCAGCAGCAGCACCGAGGCGGCGATGCGCCAGCGGTAATGCCGGGTGACCGCCCACAGCTCGGCGGCGAAGGGGCGCCGCGGGCCGGGCGGGTCGGGCTCGTCGGGATTGCCTGCGATGTCGGGGTCGTGCGCCATGGCCTCGGTCCGGGATACTCTCCCTTGGACCGGGCCGGGCGGATTTGGGTCGCCGCGCGCGCCTGCGCCGCCTCAAGCTTAAGCCGGCGCGCCCGTGCCTACTTCGCCTTGCGCGCCCTGGCCGGCGCGGCGTTCTCGAGGCGGTAGACCATGTCGACCGACTGGCGCAGCTTGAGCGCTTGCACCATGATGAAGACATCGCGGTCGATCTCCGCGGCGCTCTGGTTAGCGGGGCGGCGGGCCTGCCTGCGCTCGCCTCTGAATTCGTCGCGCTCCAGACCCAGGTTGGTGCCCAGCTTCTTGATGGCATCGCTGGTCATCGCCATCGCCGGGCCCAGGCGGCGCCCGGCTGCCGTCGCCATGACCTCGGCCTGGTGGCGCGCATCCACGACCGCTTCGGCAACCATCTCGTCGGTGACCTTGTTCATCGTGCTGAGGTCGAAATCGGCGGCAAAGCTGTCCAGGTTGGGCTTGCCCAGCAGGCCGCCGGCCAGCGCCGGCCAGTTGGCGACATTGCGCAGGTTGATCTTCACGTCGCAGCTCAGTTCGTACACAGCTTGGCCGTCGGCCGCGGGCTGCTTGCGCAGGCCCTGGCGCACCTCGCGCACCTGCATGTCCTCGTCGTCGATGCTCAGCCTCTGCATCAGCTCGCGCACCTCGGCCATCCGAGCGTCGATGGTCGCGCGCGCGGCCGCCGGGTCGGTCCCCTCGGCCACGACCTGGAAGTCGAGCGACGCGATATCCGGCATCTCGACCCGGTAACTGCTGCCGTTCACGTGCGCGAAGGGATAGTCGGGAATCGGCGAGGCCAGCGCCGGCCCGGCAGGCAGGCTGAGGGCGGCGACGGCCATGGCGCAGGCAGTCAGGATGGGCAGGAAGGGCTTCATGTTCAGCATGGACACTCCATCAGTAAGAAATCATTGGTCGCGCAAGGCCAGCGCGGGCGACACCCGCATCGCCGCCAGCGCCTGGCGCGCGCAGCCGGCCAGCCCGACCAGGCCGACGCCGGCGCAGGCCAGTACCAGCGGCCACCAGCCCATCGGCGCGCGCTCGACGAAACCGGCAAGGTAGCGCTCGGTCCACAGCCAGGCCGGTGCCAGCGCCAGCAAGGCGCCCAGCCCCAGCAGGCCCAGCCACTCGCGTGCGACCAGCAGGCCGATGTGGCGTGCCGTCGCGCCATGCAGCTTGCGCAGCACGAATTCGCGGGCGCGGCGCCGGATCGTATAGCTGGCCAGCACGTAAATGCCGAAGCAGGCGAGCGCGGTCGCCACCACGCTGGCCAGGGCCAGCACCCTGGCCTGGCGCAGGTCGTCGGCGTAGTTGTGGGCGAACACCGAGGTCGCGGTCTCGATGTCCGGCAAATCGTTCGGGAAGTGGCGCGCCCACAAAGCCTCGATGAAGGCGCGCGCCGCGGGCAGCGGCCCACGCACCCGCACCGTCAGCACGGTCCCGTCCTCGTTCTGGGCGTAGATGATCGGTCCCGGCTTCTGGCGCAGCGTCGTGAAGCGCAGGTCCGGCGCGACGCCGATCACGCGCAGCTTGCCGTCGACGATCTGGCCGACCGCGGCCTCCGGCGAGGCGAAGCCCAGCGCCTGGACCGCGCGCGCGTTCAGCACCACGCCGTCCTCGCCTTCGCGCGCGAACAGCCGGCCCGCCAGCGGACGCAGGCCGAGCACCTGGAAGAAATTGGCGCCGACCTCCTTGCCCTCGATGGGGAGCCTGGTACCGTCGCGCAGCGTGACGTTGCGGATGATCGTCACCTCGTCGCGGCCGATCGCCTCGGCCATGGCAACCGCGCCCTCGATCATGGCGAGCGCACCAGCTCGGCCTTGAAGGCATGCGCCGCGGCCGAACCGGGCTTGCCCGGCAGCGCCAGCACCAGCTGCGGCGACGGATCGAAGCCGGGGTCGGCGGCGCTGGCGTAGCTGGCTTGCCACCAGACCGACATGCTGGCCGTCACCAGTCCGATCGCGGCAGCGAACTGTGCCACCGTCAGGATGCGGCGCAAGCGCACACCGGACAGGGTGTCGCCGCCGCGCCCGCCCAGGGCGACGCTGGCCGGCACCCGCGCCGCCAGCCAGGCCGGATACAGGCCGGACAGCAGGCCGGTGCCCAGGCCGATCGCGGCCATCAGGCCCAGCCGGCCAGGCCATAGCTGCCGGCCAGCGGGCGCCCGACCAGTTCCGAGAACAGCGGCAGGGTCAGCCACGCCAGCAGGGCGCCGAGCAGGGTCGAACTGGCGCCGACCAGCAGCGATTCGGCCACGAACTGCCCGGCCAGGCCAATGCCCGAGATGCCGAGCGCCTTGCGCACTGCGATCTCGCGGCGGCGGGCGGCGGTCCGCACGGCGGCCAGGTTGATGTAGTTGACGGCCGCCAGCGCCAGGATCAACAGGCCCAGCAGGCCAAGGCCGGCGATGGCCGCGGGGCTGCCGTACCGTTCGCCGGCGCGTCCGGCCAGCAGGTCCGCATCGAAATAGACTCTGGACAAGGCCGTGACGGCGATGCTGGTCAGCGGTTTGGGCCTGCCATCGGTCAGGCTGGCGGGCAGGCTGGCATCGCGCGCGGTCGCGACGATGCGTTCCAGCGCGGCTTCCAGTTGCGCCGCCCCGACGCCGGGCGCCGGCCGCAGGTAGAGGCGCGCGCCCCTGGACCAGGCGCCCAGCGTCGTCGTCGGCGGCGGGTCCCAGCTGTGCACGCCCTTGCCGAGCAGGGCGCCGAAGTCGGGGCTGGTGTTGGCCGGCAAGTCGGCGGTTACGGCGCGCACGACGAAAGGCGCGCCGCCGACCGTCAGCACCTTGCCGAGAGCGTCCGCGGTGCCGAACAGGCGCAGCGCTTCGCTGCGGCTGAGCACCAGCGCATCGGGCCGCGCCAGCGCCGCGTCGGCATCGCCGGCCAGCGCGCGGATGCCGAAAAACGCCAGGTAGTTGGGCTCGACCACCGTCAGCCTGAGCTGCACCAGGCGCTCGCCGATGCGTGCCGCGAGCTGCTCGCTGCGGCCGTCGGTGCTGTCGCTGACCAGCCCGGCGGCTTTGGCCCTGGCCGCGAGGAGCGGCGGGCCTTTTTCGACCCAATCGGGCCGCGGAAACATGTTGCGGCGCTCCTTGACGACATAGATGCCGTCGGCGCCCTGAAGCGCGCCGTTGTAGCTCCAGGCATAGCGCACCAGCCCGAACAGCAGGAAGCAGGCCGCCAGCGCCACCGCCAGGCCCAGCACCGCCACTGCCGAATACACGGGTTCCCGGGCCAGCAGGCGCCAGGCAAGGCGAAGGTTTCGCAGCTTCATCGGCACCTCGGAGGATGTAGACAATGCTGTCTATGCTATTCCCATCCTTATCGAGTTCGCAATAGCATTTCGATAAATATTTCGGTAGACAGGCGCATCTAGAACGGCTAGTCTACGCGGGCGCATAGACTGTTTTCGAGGATGAACCATGGCCAAGCCCCCTGCCCCTTCCAAGCCGACGCCGGCTGAACTCGACCTGCTGCAAGTGTTGTGGCCGCTCGGTTCCGGCACTGCCCGTCAGGTGCACGACGAGATCCTCAAGACCCGTCCCGACGTGACCTACGCCACCGTGCTGCGCCTGATGCAGATCATGCATGCCAAGGGTTTGCTGATCCGCGACGAAAGCGAACGGTCTCACGTGTATGCCCCGGCCCAGGCCCAGGAATCGCTGCAAACCAATCTGCTGAAGGACCTGATGCAGCGCGCCTTCTCCGGCTCGGCCAAGGCGCTGGTGCTGGCCGCGCTCAAGAGCGGCATCTCGAAAAAGGAACGCGAAGAAATCGAAGCGCTGCTGAAGGACGACGGCAGGCAGCTCGAGGACAAACGATGAGCGCCCCGGCCCTGGTCGCCGCCGTCGGCTGGACCCTGGTCCATTTCGTCTGGCAGGGCGCCCTGCTCGGCTGCGTCGTCGCCGTGCTGCTGACGGCCTTGCGCAATGCCCGGCCCGAAACGCGCTACGCGGTCGCCTGCCTCGGCCTGCTGCTGTGCCTGGCATGGCCGGCCGTCGACCTGGCCCTGCTGCTGAAGGCGGGCGGCAGCGCGGCGGGCGGCACGCTGATGCCGGGCGGTGCCGACACCGTCGTCGCCGGACCGGCTGCGGCCGGACTGCTGCCATGGCTGGGGCAGAACCTGGGCTGGATCGTCGCGCTGTGGGCGAGCTGTGCCGGCGCACTGAGCCTACGCATGGTGGTCGGCCTGCTATGGATCGGCCGCGCGGCCCGTCTCGAATCCCAAGACCCAGTCTGGCAGGCGCGCCTGGCGCGCCTGGCCGAGCGCTGCGGCCTGGACCGCGTGGTGCGTCTGCAGGTCGTGGACGGTCTGGCCAGCCCGATCACGGCCGGCTGGTGGCGCCCGGTGGTGCTGGTGCCGGCCAGCCTGGTCGCCGGCATGCCGCCGCACCTGCTCGAAGCCCTGCTGGCACACGAACTCGGCCATGTCCGGCGCCACGATTACCTGGTCAACCTGTTGCAGAACGTGATCGAAACCCTGCTGTTCTACCACCCGGCCGTGTGGTGGCTGTCGCGCCGCATCCGCGCGGAACGCGAACAGATCGCCGACGATTTCGCCGCCCGCCACCTGGGCGAGCCGCGCCGCCTGGCGCTGGCGCTGTCGGAGCTCGAAAAGCTGCAGTTTTCCAGCCACCACCTGGCCCAGGCCGCGAACGGCGGCGACCTGATGGCGCGCATCCGCCGCCTGCTGCGCCCCGACGTGCAGGCGCTCAACTGGAAGGCGGCAATCCCGGTGCTGGGCCTGGCCGTCGTGTGCGCCGCCAGTGCGCATGCGCCGACGAGCCGCGTCACCGCTTCCGCTTCGACGCCGGCGCATTCGAAGAGCGCGCGGCAGCAGGCGATCGTCGACTTCAACAGCTGCCGCAAGCCTGAATACCCGAAAGAGGACCTCGCCGCCGGGCATCAGGGCACGGTCACGCTCGGCTTCATGCTCGATGAGCGGGGTGGGGTGCTGGACGCATTCGTCAGGAAATCGAGCGGTTATCCCGGCCTGGACGAGGCCGCACGCAGCGCCCTGGCGCTGTGCAGTTTCCGTCCGGCCCGCGAAAACGGCGTACCGGTGCGAACCATGGTCCCTGTCCAGTACGTCTGGACGCTGGAATAAAAAACCGCGGCTGCCAGGCCGCGGTGTCGTTTGGAGCGCGAAGCTTCGGACTTCAGACTGCCGACACGTCCAGCTCGGCCGTGGTCGCTTCCACCACCTGCTCCTTGCTCACGCCCGGCGCCAGCTCCACCAGCTTGAGGCCGATGTCGGTGACGTCGATGACGCCCAGGTCGGTGATGATGCGGTCGACCACACCCACGCCGGTCAGCGGCAGGTCGCACTTCTTGAGGATCTTGTGGCTGATCGAACCGTCCTTGGCGGTGGCGACATGCTCCATCAGCACCACCACACGCTTGACGCCGGCCACCAGGTCCATCGCGCCGCCCATGCCCTTCACCATTTTGCCCGGGATCATCCAGTTGGCCAGGTCACCCTTTTCCGAGACCTGCATCGCACCCAGGATCGCCAGGTTGATCTTACCGCCGCGGATCATGCCGAAGGAATCGGCCGAGCTGAAGTAGGCCGAGCCCGGCAGCGCGGTCACGGTCTGCTTGCCGGCGTTGATCAGGTCGGCGTCGACCGCATCGTCGGTCGGGAACGGACCGATGCCCAGCAGGCCGTTTTCCGACTGCAGAAACACTTCGACATCCTGCGGAACGTAGTTCGCCACCAGGGTCGGCAAGCCAATGCCCAGGTTCACGTAGAAACCGTCCTGCAGCTCTTTTGCCGCGCGCGCGGCCATTTCATCACGAGTCCATGCCATGTTCTTGTCTCCTGGTCTTAGCTTGCGCGCACGGTGCGCTGTTCGATGCGCTTTTCCGGCGTCGGGTTATGAACGATGCGGTGCACGAAGATGCTCGGCAGGTGCACCTGATCCGGATCGATCTCGCCGACCTCGACCAGCTTCTCGACTTCGACGATGCAGACCTTGCCCGCGGTGGCGACGTTCGGGTTGAAGTTGCGCGCGGTCTTGCGGAACACCAGATTGCCGGCGCGGTCGGCCATGTAAGCCTTGACCAGTGCCACGTCCGGGTTGAGCGCGCGCTCCATCACATACATCTCGCCGTCGAATTCGCGGGTTTCCTTGCCTTCGGCGACGATGGTGCCGTAGCCGGTCTTGGTGAAGAAGGCCGGGATGCCGGCGCCGCCGGCGCGCAGCTTCTCGGCCAGCGTGCCCTGCGGCGTGAATTCCAGCTCGAGTTCGCCGGCCAGGTACTGGCGCGCGAATTCCTTGTTTTCGCCGACATAAGAAGCGATCATCTTCTTGATCTGGCGCGTGGTGAGCAGTTGACCGAGACCGAAGTCGTCGACGCCGGCATTGTTTGAGATGGCCGTCAGGTTCTTGACGCCGGAGTCGCGCAACGCCAGGATCAGCGCTTCCGGAATACCGCACAGGCCGAAACCGCCCACGGCGATGGTCTGGCCGTCCTGGACGACGCCCGCGAGTGCGGACCGCGCATCTGGATAAACTTTATTCATACCCGTCCCTTTAGTAAGTGATCTGTACAGCAGAGTAGAATTCGAGAATAAAATAGCGACCTGCAAAGCACAATACCGTAGAACTACCGGGCCGCACCGACATGCCATCCAGCGCATCATACGCCATCGATTACGAGATGATTTTCCAGCATGCGCCGGTCGGCATGTGCATCTCGGTCAACCGCATCATCCAGACCTGCAACCATGCGCTGGCGGATATGTTCGGCTACGACTGCGCCGAGCTGGACGGCAAGTCCTTCGAGGTACTGTACCCGACCGAAGACGAATTCCTGCGCACCGGCGACCGCATCGTCCCCATCATGAACGTCAGGGGACGCTACTCGGACGAGCGGATCATGCGCCGCGCCAACGGCGAACTGTTCTGGTGCCACGTGACGGGCCGCGCGCTCGACCCGCAGCAACCGCTGGGCGCCGGCGTCTGGACGTTCGAGGATGTGAGCGAGAAGCGCCCGGTGACGGCCGCACTGACCCCGCGCGAGCGCGAGATCGCCGCGCTGCTGGTCGAGGGCAAGACCAGCAAGGTGATCGCGCGCGAAACCGATCTGTCGCCGCGCACGGTGGAGATGCACCGGGCCAAGCTCATGAAGAAGTTTTCGGCCTCGACCTCGTCGGAGCTGGTGCACAAGCTGGTGGGGGTAACGCGCTGAGCGTCCTGAGCTCGAGCGCCGGCGGTTTGTCCAGCATCCGCCCGCAGCACAGCACAATCGCCAGTTCCGGCGTCGACAGCTCGAACACCGAGCCTGCCGGCATGTCCAGCTTGAACTGCGCCTCCGCCCTGCTCCACAAACCGTAGAAATCCCGTACGCGGGTTTCTGCAGGACGTGTAGTCAGCCAAGCCTGCCGATCCGCATCGAAAGCCTGCGCAGCCAGCGCATCGATATCGCGGCTCGCGTCGATGCGTTCGATGTCCAATCCGAGTTTCGAGCTGCCGCTCACGGCACAGGCCACCCAGCGGCCACTATGGGAAATACTGAATCCGGCCGCCGGTGCCGAAGGCGATGCCAACAGCGGCGCCGCGCCGGGACGGTCCAGCAGACGGATGGCGGATGGCTCGGCGCCCAGCACGTGGCCAAGCGCCAGGCGGGCAAGCACCCGCCCACCAAGAAACTGGCGCCGCCGCGCCGGACGTTGAAAGCGGACCAGACGCTCCCGCTCCGAGGCATCCAGCCAGGCGGCGTACGAATCCAGCGTCTCGTCCGCCAGCGCATCCGCATCGAGCAGCCAGACCGATGCCCGATGAGGCGCGTCCGCAGTCACTTACTCGGCAACCTTGACGAACTCGCCCTTCAGCGCGACGCCGGCCATGATGGCGCCGGCGTGGCACTCGAACTCGGTGTCGCTCTTGACTTCGACGTTCTTGTAGTTGCTGGCGATGTTGATGACGGCGTTGGCACCGAGCTCACGGGCGCGTTTTTCCATCTGGCGCAGTGCGGACAGGAAGACCCAGTTGCAGGCCTTTTCGTCGGACTTGGCGAAGGCATTCGTCTTCTGGCTGGTCTGGTCCATGCCCATGCGCTTCACGACCGCCGGACTCGGCTGGTTACCGAAATAAAACTTGACCGAGTCGCCCAGGCGCTCATCCGCGGCGGCGCTGGCCAGCGCCTCCTTGATCGGCAACATGTGCTTGCGGTCGTTGGCCTGGGCCGAGGTCGCGGCCGCCAGCAGCAGTGCACAGGCGATTCCATACCCCATCTTTGTCATAGCCATCGTTTTCTCCTTTAGTTGTGACGAACAGCCTTGTCGTCGGCGCCGGTCGGGCCGCCCACCGCCTTGTCGTAATTGGCGATGATGTAACCACTGGCCAGGTTGGCCACGCGGGTCAGCATGAGGTTGTCGGTGACGCCCAGGGTGAAGCCGCCGCTGAAAGCCGCGGTGCGCTGGAAGAATTCCGGATTGGCGATCACGTTGCCGTTCTGGTCGCGGAAGCTCACGCGCATCAGCACGCCCGAGCTGCCGGCCAGGGGGCCCAGGAAGACGCGGGTGGCGATGCGCTTGAAGGACAGCTCTTCCACCACCGGTTCGACGGTCAGCACGCTGCCGTCGTTGGGGCGGTTGTTCCATTGCTCGGCCTTCTCGCCCAGGTCCTTGCGCAGGTTCTCTTCGATCTTGGCCAGGCCGGCCTGGCTGCCGTGGTAGCCTTCGCGGAACACGACCGGCTTGACAACGATGCGGCTATAGGCCGAGAACGCCTTGGACGGCGGCGGATTGTCGGTCGACGCGGCCTTGATGCGCGTGGCGCAGCCCTGCATCAAGCCTGCGGCCAGTACAGTGGTTGCCAGCAAAACGGTACGGCGGGTGTTCTTCATCTTTCTCCCTGTTTTGTTATTTGTGGGTACTACCGTTTGAAAATCAGCGACGTATTAATGCCGCCGAACGCAAAATTGTTCGACATGATGTATTCGCAGTCGAGCTTGCGGCCCTCGCCGCGAATATAGTCGAGCTCACCGCAGGCCGGATCGACCTCATCCAGGTTGATGGTTGGCGAGAACCAGCCTTCGCGCATCATTTCGATGCTGAACCATGCCTCCAGCGCGCCGCAGGCGCCGAGCGTGTGTCCCATGTAGCTCTTGAGCGAGCTGATCGGTATACGCTTGCCGAACACCTCGGCGGTGGCCTGGCTCTCGGCCACGTCGCCCTGCTGGGTCGCGGTGCCGTGGGCGTTGACGTAGCCGATCACGTCCGGGGCCAGGCCGGCGTCTTCGAGCGCCAGCTGCATCGCCACCTTCATCGTCGCCGCGTTCGGCTGCGTCACGTGGGTGCCGTCGCTGTTGGTGCCGAAGCCGACGATTTCGGCGTAGATGGTGGCGCCGCGCGCCAGCGCGTGCTCGCGTTCTTCGAGGATCAGGCAGCCGGCGCCTTCGCCGATCACCAGGCCGTCGCGCGCGCTGTCGAAGGGACGCGGCGTCAGGTGGGCCTCGTCGTTGCGCACGCTGGTCGCGAACAGGGTGTCGAACACCGCCGCTTCGGTCGCGTCCAGTTCCTCGGCACCGCCGGCGATCATCGCGATCTGCTTGCCGCTCTTGATCGCTTCATAGGCGTAGCCGATGCCCTGGCTGCCCGAGGTACAGGCCGACGAGGTCGTGAATACGCGTCCGGTCACGCCGAAGAACACGCCGATGTTCACCGGCGCCGTGTGCGCCATCATCTTGATGTAGGTGGTGGCGTTGATGCCGCGTGTGGTGCGCTCTTCCATCATGCGACCGAAGTCGCCGATCGCGCTCGGCGTGCCGGCCGAGGAGCCGAAGGACACGCCCATGCGGCCGCTGGTGAGCAGCGGATGCTCGAGCAGGCCGGCATCCTGCAGCGCCAGTTCGCTCGCGCGCGTGGCCAGCAGCGCCACCCGGCCCATGCTGCGCTGGGTCTTGCGGTTGAAGCGCTCGGACAAATCGAAGGGTGCGGCCGGCGCACCGAGGCGCGTGTTCAGGCCCTCGTAGCCTTCCCAGTCCGCCATGCGAACGATCGCGTTGCGGTACGCGCCGAGGCGTGCGCGTACGCTGGCCCAATCGTTGCCGAGCGGGCTGATGCCGGCCATGCCGGTGACGACGACACGCTTGTTCATGCCAGACCTCCGTTCACCGAGATCACCTGACGGGTGATGTAGCCGGCGTCTTCCGACATCAGGAAGCTGACCAGGGCCGCCACTTCTTGCGGACGGCCGACGCGGCGCGCCGGGATCAGCTTCAGCGCTTCTTCCACCGGCGCCTCGTCGAGCATGTCGGTTTCGATCATGCCCGGGGCCACGCAATTGACCGTGATGTCGCGCTTGGCCAGTTCCAGCGCCAGCGCCTTGGTGGCGCCGATGATGCCGGCCTTCGCCGCGCTGTAGTTGACCTGGCCGCGGTTGCCGATCAGGCCCGAGACCGAGGCCATGGTCACGATGCGGCCCGGCTTGCGGCGCTGGACCATGGGCATGCACAGGGGCTTGAGCACGTTGTAGAAGCCGTCGAGGTTGGTGCCCAGCACCTGGTCCCATTCCTCGTCGAGCATCGCCGGGAAGGCGGTGTCGCGCGCGATGCCGGCGTTGCAGACCACGCCGTAATAACAGCCATGGGCGTCGACGTCGGCCAGCAGCGCGGCGGCGCTGGCGGCGCGGTCGCCGATATCGAACTGCAGCACGCGCGCGCTGCCGCCCGCCGCTTCGATCTCGGCGGCCACCGCATCCGCTTCATCGCGGCGGCTGCGGCAATGCACCACCACCCGGTAGCCATCGCGGGCCAGGCGCAGCGCGATGGCCTTGCCGATGCCGCGCGAAGAGCCGGTCACCAGCACAGTCTTGTCGGTACTACTCATTCGGAACTCCGTTGCAAAAATTCTTCTACATTCTCAGGCTGGAACACGGTGATCGTCGCCGCCGCCAGCTCGGCGCCGCGCGCGGCATCGACGATGCGGCAGTCGAAGGCGCCGAGACCGGTCTCGCCCTGCAGCGCGCAGCGCACGTGGATGTCCAGCGTGCTGCCGGTCGCGAAAGCCGGCACCGCGCAGCTGTAGCGGCGGGTACCGAGCAGGAAGCCGACCCGAACCGGCTCGCCGCGCAGGCGCGCCTTGTAGCCGGCATGCGCGGCCACCGCCTGCGCCATGTACTCGACGCCGACCCAGGCGCCCACCGCGCCGTCCTCGCAGAACAGGGTCTGCGGACCGATCGACACCCGTGCGCTCAGGCTTTCGGCATCGGCCGCCAGCAGCGAATCGAGCAGCGACATGGTCCCGCTGTGCGGCACCAGGGTCTTGATGTCGGGCAGGCTCATGCCGTCCTCCCGAACACCAGGGTCGCATTCGAACCGCCGAAGGCGAAGGAATTGCTGAGCGCCCAGCGCAGCGGGCGGCCCAGGCGCGCGCCGGGCAGCGCCACGTTCAAGGCCGGCAGCGCCGGATCGGGCGCTCCATCCCACAGGTGCGGCGGCAGCCGGCCCTCGGGGTTATCGTCCTGCATGGCGAGCCAGCAGAAGGCCGCTTCGACCGCACCGGCGGCGCCGAGCGTGTGGCCGGTGAAGGGCTTGGTCGAGCTGACCGCGACATCGCCGCCGAACAGCTCGGCCACCGCGCGCGATTCCATCGCATCGTTCTGCACGGTGGCGGTGCCGTGCAGGTTGATGTAATCGATCTGGCCAGGTTCGATGCCGGCGCGCCGCAGGGCTTCGCGCATCGCGATGCGCGCGCCGCCACCCGCCGGATCGGGCGCCGACATGTGGTGGCCGTCGGACGACTCGCCCCAGCCGCACAGCGCCACCGCAGCCGGCTCGCGGCTCATCAGGAACAGCGCCGCGCCCTCGCCCAGGTTGATGCCCTTGCGGTTGGCGCCGAGCGGATTGCAGGGCGCCGGGCTGACCGATTCCAGCGCGCTGAAGCCGGCCACCGTGAACGCGCACAGGGTATCGACGCCGCCGGTGACGACCGCGTCGCACAAGCCCATGCGGATCAGGCGTGCGGCGCTGGCAAGCGCCTTGGCGCTCGACGAGCAGGCGCTCGAATGGACATAGGCCGGGCCGCCGGTGCCGAGTTCGCGCGCAATCAGCTCGGCGGGCGAGCCCATTTCCTGCTGGCCGTAGTGGAAGCCGGCCGGCAGTGCGCCATCCGCCAGCTCGGCCGCCAGCGCCGCTTCGGTGGCTGCCACGCCCGAGGTGCTGGTGCCGATCACGACGCCGACGCGGGCCGCGCCGTAACGCGCGATCGCCGCCTCGGCCGCCGGGCGCAGCTGCGCCAGCGCGGCCAGCGCCAATTGGTTGTTGCGGCTGCGTAGCGGCAGCGGCAGGTGGTCGACACGCGGCAGTGCGACATCGACGCAGCCTACCGGCAGTTCGCGGCCGGGCGAATACGCATCGGAGACGCGCAAGCCGCTGCGCGCTTCCTCGAGCAGGCGCCACGCGACTTCTTCGCGCCCGCTGCCGAGTGCGCACACGATGGCGCAATCGTTCAGGTACTGCATGCTGGGCCCCATTCCCTCATTCTGCGGCCGACTCGACGGTCAGCTGGTATTGGTAACGCACGTTATCCAGCACCGCAGTTCCCTGCCAGCGCGGCGTGCCGCTGTAATCGATGGTGGTCACGACCTTGCCGTCCAGGCGCAGCGTGCGGCGCAGGCCCTGCTCCTCGATGCTCCAGCCGGACGGCAGCGCGCGCGCGATCTCGGCGGCCGGCCACAAGGTCAGCTGCAGGTCTTCGAGCACGTCGGCGGCGCGCACCTGCGCCGGCAGCATCGGATGGCGCCACTCCTTCAGCTCGCGGCCGTCGAAGTCCAGGCTCAGCACGCGCTGGCCGAAGGCGAGGCCGACCAGGTTCAGGCGCGCGGCGTCGACTTCGAGCGCGACGTCGAGGTCGTTGGTACTGCCGCCGCGCTGCACGGTCAGGTGCTGCTGCACGCTGATGGGCTGGCCCAGCGTGGCGGGCGCCAGGCGCAGGCCGAGGCGCGCCGGCCCGGCCTTGGGCGCCGTGCAGCCGCCCAGCAGCAGGCCGGCCAGCAAAACGGCCGCAGGAAGCACGGCATACTTAGGCATAGACAGTCTCCGCACGGGTCTCCTCTTCGCTCAGGATGAAGCAAGGCGCGGCCAGCCAGACCAGTGCGGTCCCGGCCAGCATGGTCAGGCCGAAGGCGCGCAGCGCCGGGGTGCCGCTCAGTGCCAGCAGTCCGAAGGACAGCAGGGTATTGGCCGCCGACAGGCCGACCGCCAGCCAGGGCGCATCGCCGTCCTTGCCATGCCGCTCCTGCATGAAGATGCCGTAGTCGACGCCCACCCCGAGCAGCAGCATCAGGGCCAGCACGTGAAAGAGCTGCAGGCTCTGGCCGCTCAAGCCGAGCAGCGCCAGGGTCAGCACGCTGGCCGCGGCGGTCGGCGCCAGCACGCGCCAGGTACGGCCGCGGTAGCGCGGGAACAGCACCAGGTAGACCAGCGCATAGGCACCCAGCACCACCCAGCCCATGTAGGCGCGGTAGCGTCCCAGCACGGCCGAGATGCCGCCGACCTTGTCGACCCACTGCACGCCTTCGAGGCCCTCGGCGGCGCGTTCGAGTACCGGAATCGAGGCATAGCGCATGCCGCGGAGCGCGACGATGCTGGCGCGCACGCCGCCGACTTCGCCGATCCACAGGTGGCGCCACGGCTCGCTGGCCGGGGTGCGCAGGAAGGCATCCGGCGACATCGGCGCGGCCCGCGACAGCAGATGGGTGCGGGTCGCCTCGACCCAGCCGCGGTCTTCGCCGACCTGCTGTGCCAGCGCCGCCAGCGGACCCTCGGCGCCGAGCAGGCGGCCTTCCACCAGCGCCAGGCGCTCGCGCTGCGTCTGCGCCGACGGCACCCAGTTCGACAGCGCCTGGTAGCCGGCGATATGGCCCTGGGCGATCAGCGGATCGAGCTTGCGCTTGAGCGCCTCTTCGCGCTGCAGCACCTGCTGGTCGGTGGCGCCGCGCACCAGGTAGTACTGCACCGGGCTCGGGACGTCGAGCAGCTTGCCCAGCTTGATCTGGTCCTGCACCAGTTGCGGCGGCGAGGATTGCAGCGAGCGGATGTCGTCGTTCACGGTCAAACGCATGCAGCCGAGCAGCGCGCCCGCGCCGAGCAGTGCCAGCAGCGCCAGCGTGGCCGGGCTGGCGGAGACGCGCGGCCAGCGCGCGGCCAAACCGGTGTAGCGCCGCGCCAGCCAGCCGGCCCGCATGTCGCGCGCCTTGACCAGTGCCGGGAACCAGCAGGCCACGGTCAGCCAGGCGAACACCAGGCCCAGCGCGGAGAAGACGGCCATGTGGCGCAGACCGGGGAAAGGCGTCAGCGCCAGGCCCATGTAGCCGATCACCGCCGCCAGCAGGGTCAGGCCCAGGCCGGGCAGCAGGCGGCGCAGCAGGCGCGGCGAATCGAGGGCGGGGTCGGCGCCCAGCCGGTGGCAGAGGAAATAGATGCCGTAATCCTGGGCCACGCCGATCAGGCTGGCGCCGAACACCAGCGTCAGCAGGTGGATGCGGCCGAACAGCAGCCAGCACACGGACAGGGCGCCGAGAAAGCCGATGCCGATCGCCAGCAGCACCAGGGTGATCGGCTTGACCGAACGGAAGGTCAGCCAGGTCAGCAGCACGATGCCGGCCAGCGAGCCCAGGCCGATCGTCTCGACCTCGCTGCTGGCCTGGCGCCCGGCCGCCGCGGCGTGCAGCACGACGCCGGCCTTGATCACTTCGACGCCGGGCACCGCGCGCTGCGCAGCGGCACCGGCCTGGTCCAGCAGCGGCACGACCTGGCGCTGCGCCGCCAGCGAAAAGGCCGGCTGTTGCAAGGTATAGGTCAGCAGCACGTATTCGCGCCCCTGCCCCGCCACGAACAGGCGGCCGTCGCGCGGACGCACGGGCGTCTCGCCGGCGCGTTCCTGCATCCAGCCGGCCAGCAGGCCAAAGGGGTCGTCGCGGAAGGCGCCCAGCTTGGGCCCGCCGAAGGCACCGTACAGGCGGCCCAGCGCGGATTCGAGCCAGAAGCCGGCCGGCTGCTCGCGCAGCTGGTTTTCCTGCTCTTTGCTTATCAACAGCGTCGCATGCGCCTGCAGGCCATCCAGCCAGCCCGCCTGGACTTCGTCGCCGGCCGCGTCCAGACGCAGCAGGTCCGCATGCGGCGCCAGCGCCGCGCTCCAGGCATCGGCGGCGCGCCGCGCATCGTTCCACTGGGCGGCGCCGACCAGGATCACCACGCGCTGCTGGGCGCTGTCGACCATGTGCGTAAAGGATTGCTGCAGCACCGGGTCGCGCTGGTCGGCCGGCAGCAGCGCCAGGATGTCGGTGTCCGGCACGATGCGCTTGCCCAGCCACAGCCAGGCGTTGTGGCCCACCAGCAGGCACACCACCAGTGCCCACAGCAGCGCAAGATGTCGATGCGGGCGCTTATGCGTGATCAAAACAGGGCCGCCTCTTCAGGCAAGACGGCGCCGGGGCCGGTCTTGATGTCGGAGAAGCTGATGTCGGTGCGGTCGCCGCCCTGCTCCACCATGTGGATGTTGCGCACATAGGCGTCGCCGTCCAGCGAGATCGCGCCGATCGCCCGCGCCAGCGCCGGGCTGCGCGCCTTCAGCGACACGTTCCAGGATTTGGCGGTGGCCTTGCCGTCGACCTCGAACAGGGTTTCGAGCTGGCCGAGGTCGCCGCCCAGCAGCGAGAACAGCACGCCGTTGATCATGCGTACGGTCGGCTCCTGGCTCGCTTCCAGGCGCATTGCCACGCGCTCGCCCTGCAGGTGCACGATCTCGTCGCGCGACAGGCGCAGCGTGTTCGGGAAGGGTTTCAGGGTGCGCCACAGCACGCCCTTGCCGGCGACCACGCAGAAGCGTCCGTTCGAGGCCAGCGGCTTCTTCATGCCGGCCAGCTGCTTGGTCTGCTCGAAGCGGCCGCACAGCTGTTCGGGCTTGGCCAGCATGCCCTGGATGGTCGCGACCGGTGCCGCGGCCTGGGCGCCGCTCGCCGCCAGCAGCAGGCCGAAGAGGATACGTTTCATGGTGCTTGCACTCCCAGCTTTTCGAAAAGGACGGGCGGCGAGACGAAGCACATCTCGCGGCTCGCGATGTCGACCGCGACCTGGGTCGTGGTCGCGCGGTTGATGCGCTTGCCGGTCTCGGCATCGCTGATCAGGTAGTCGATGCGCAGCGCGTTCTCCCACTCGACGATGTCGGCGCGCACCAGCAGGCGCTGGCAGAAGGTGGCGGCGGCCACGTAGCGCAGGTTCATCTCGATGATCGGCCACATGTAGCCCGATTCCTTCATCTGCGGGTAGTTGTAGCCGATCTTGTCGAGCAGCGCGCAGCGCGCGATCTCGAGGTATTTGGCGTAGTTGCCGTGCCAGACGATCTCCATCGGGTCGAGGTCGTAGAACTGCACCTGGACCTCGACTTCGGCGCTCCAGCGCGAGGCGGGCTTCAGCTTACGCATACAGGCTCCAGGCCTGGTCGCGGATGCGTCCCAGCAGCAGATGCAGTTCCGGGTCGAGGCGGCGGTCCTCGGTGATCGGCTCGACGTCGGCGCCGAGCAGGTCGAGCATGCGCGCCAGCGGCGCCGGCAACCCGCGCGCCGGATCGAGCCGGCGGCGCAGCCACACGCCCTGGCGCACGGTGATCAACAGCGCCGCGGCCACCTGTTCCGTCAGCTCCAGCACACGCAGGCAGTCGCGCGCGGCGATCGTACCCATGCTGACCTTGTCCTGGTTATGGCATTCGGTGGAGCGCGAGAACACCGAGGCCGGCATGGTCAGCTTCAGGGCTTCGGCGGTCCAGGCCGAGGCGCTGATCTGCAGCGCCTTCAAACCGTGGTTGATGGCGGCGCGTTCGCCCGTCATGCCGGACAGATTGGCCGGCAGGCCGGCGTTGTAGCGCGCATCGACCAGCAGCGCCATCTGGCGGTCCAGCAGGTCGGCCAGGTTCGCCACCGCGTTCTTCATGCCGTCCATCGCGAAGGCGATATGGCCGCCGTAGAAGTGGCCGCCGTGCAGCACGCGCTCGCCTTCGGCATCGATGATCGGATTGTCGTTGGCGCTGTTCAGCTCATTCTCGATGGCGCTGCGGAAGAAAGGCAGCGCATCGGCCAGCACGCCGATGACGTGCGGCGCGCAGCGGATCGAATAGCGGTCCTGCAGGCGCTTGCCGTTGCGCTCGAGCTGGCCGGCGTATTCCAGATCCTGGCGCAGCCAGGCGGCCACGTTCTGCATGCCGGCATGCGGCTTGACCGAGAACAGGGTCTCGTCGAAGTGGTGGTCGTTGCCGTCCAGCGCGAACGAGGCCAGCGCGGTGATGCGGGTCGTCAGGCGCGCCAGGTAGTCGGCGCGGTCCCAGGCCAGGCAGGCCAGGCCGGTCATCACGGCGGTGCCGTTCATGATCGCCAGGCCCTCCTTCGGGCGCAGGCGCAGCGGGGCGATGCCGGCCTCCGCCAGGGCCTGCGCGGCCGGCACGGTCTGGCCGTCGCGCAGCACTTCGCGCTCGCCGCACAGTGCCGCGGCCAGGTAGGACAGCGGGGTCAGGTCGCCGCTGGCGCCGACCGAGCCTTCGCTCGGAATCAAGGGCAGCAGGCCGGCGTCGAACAGGCGCACGATCTGCTCCAGCAGCGCCACGCTGACGCCGGAAAACCCCTTGGCCAGCGAGGCCAGGCGCGCGCCCATCACCGCGCGCGTCTGCGCCGGCGTCAGGAACTGCCCCATGCCGCAGCCGTGGTAGGTGTACAGGTGGTGCGGCAGCTCGGCCACCAGCGACAGCGGCACCGTCACGGTGCAGGAATCGCCGTAGCCGGTCGTCACGCCGTAGATCGCGCCGTCTTCGCGCAGCAGGCGGTCGAGGAAGTCGGCGCCCCTGGCGATCGCGGCGCGGAAGGCCGGATCGTCGGACAGCGTGAGATGGGCGGTGCCGCGCGCGATGTCGACGATGTCTTCCAGCGCCAGGCGCTCGCGGTCGAAGCGCACCGTGCGCTTGCGGGTGTTGAGGTCAGTGAGCTGCATTTGCGCGTTCCGATCCGGTTACATGCCAAAAGTCGTAGAAGTTGAACCACTCCAGCGGCGTGCGCCGGACGTGGTGTTCGAGCCGGCGGGCATAATCGCCGGCCAGTTCGGTCAAAGCGGCATCGCGTCCGCGGCGCGGCAGGCTGACCCGCTCGCGCAGCAGCTCGAAATGGAGTTCGTGGCCACCGTCGCCGCTGCGGGTGGCGAACATCGCGTAGGCCGGGCAGCCCAGCACGGAGGCCATGACCCAGGGGCCGACCGGGAAGGCGGCCTCCTGGCCCAGGAAGGATGCGAGCGCGACCCGCGGATTGCTGGACACCGGCACGCGGTCGCCGGCGATCACGACGAACTCGCCGCGGGCAATGCGTTCGGACAGCTGCATCGCCATCGCCGGGCTCATGTCGGTCACCTGCATCAGGTTCAGCTGGCTGCGCGGGTCGAGCCTGGCGAGCATGTCGTTGAAGGCCTGGGCATGGCGGGTATGCACCAGCACCGTGACCTTCAGGCCGGGCGTGCGCAGCGACAGCGCGCGGCACAGATCGAGATTGCCCAGGTGCGAACAGACCAGCAGCGCGCCCCTGCCCTGCTCGACCATCTCGAGCAGCGGCGCGGCGCCATGCAGGCGCACGCGGCTGAAATCGAACAGGCCGCCCCACAGCAGCATCTTGTCGAGGATGGCCTCGGCAAAAGCGCCGAAGTGGCGCGTCACGCCAAGCACGCCGTGCGGCGCGCCGACGCGCGCCAGGTAGCCGCCCGATGCGCGCCGCGCACGCGGCTGGGTCAGCACGTACCACAACAGCACCGGGTACAGCACGACGCGGAAGGGCCAGCGGCCGAACACGCGGCAGACCCAGAACAGCAGGCGCATGCCGGCCACGAAGCTGGCCTCCTCGATCGCGGCCCAGTGGCGCGTGTCCGTGGCTTTGTTCAGGTACGCCATTTGCGGCCCAGGAGCGAAGGCACACGCGGCAGCATGCCGAAGAACAGGGCCACGTGCAGGCGGGTGATCAGGACGTTGTCGGTCCAGGCCTTGAAATGCGATACGCCGTCTTCCGGATAACCGACCCGGGTCGGCAGGTTGACGACCTCGACGCCGTCCCAATACAGGCGCACCAGGATCTCGATGTCGAAGTTCATGCGCAGGCCGAGCTTGCGGCGGTGCGCCAGCGCCAGCACCGGTGCGACCGGATAGACACGAAAACCGCACATCGAATCGCGGATCGCCAGCGACAGCGTGTTGATCCAGACCCAGATGTGGGTCAGGTAGCGCGCATACAGGCGCAGCGCCGGCACCGACTCGTCGTACAGCGGGCAGCCCGCCACCACCGCTTGCGGACGCGCGCGCGCGGCGTCCAGGAAGCGCGGGATGTCGGCGACGCTGTGCTGGCCGTCGGCGTCGACCTGCAGCACGTGGCTGTGGCCCTCGCGGGCGGCGCGCGCGAAGCCGGTCAGCACCGCCCCGCCTTTGCCCTGGTTGATGGCGTGGCGTTCCAGCACCACCTGGCCCGGATGTGCGGCAGTCAGGCGGTCGAGCTCGGCCGCACAGGCGGGCGAGCTGCCGTCGTCGACCAGGATGCAGGGCAGGCCGTGCGCGAGCACCTGCCCGAGCACCTTGGCGATCGCATGCTCGTGGTTGTAGACCGGGATAACGACGCAGGGATGGAACATGCTTATTCCGCCTTCCCGAAGCGCAGCAGCGAATGGCAGTAGCCGATGCCGTCGCGCGCGGTGAGCAGCTTCAGGCCGGCCGCTTCGGCCAGGCGCACATAGTCCGTGCTCTCGTAGACCTTGCTGTTGCCGCTGGCCAGATTGTTGAAGTACGGCGAGGTATTGATCAGGCAGTAGGCCGCGATGTCGTAGCGCTGGCGATCCCAGAAGGTGTCCATCACCAGCACCTGGCCGCGCGGGCCCAGCGCCGCGGCGACGCGGCGGAAGATGCTGGCGATCGCCGCTTCCGAGAAGCAGCTCAGGAACTGGCTCATCCAGATCAGGTCCATATCGGACGGCAGCGCCGCGGCGGCGTCGAGCAGATCGATCGGATGCAGGCGCGCGCGTTCGCGCACGCCGGCGTCGGCCAGCGCGCGCTCGGCCACCGCCAGCTGGCCCGGCAGGTCGACCAGGTGCATCGCGACCTGCTGGTCGAACGCCAGTGCCGCCAGCGTGAACTTGCCGGTGTTGGCGCCGATGTCCATCAGGCGCCGCGGCGCGGTCGCGAACACGTCCGGCATGATGGCCGGGAACGAGGTGTCCGAATACAGGTGGTCGAAGGCCAGCCAGCTGCTGCGCGCCGGCTCCGGCAACTGGGCCAGGCCCTGGTACAGCGTCGGCCAGTCGCCGAACACCTTCAGGCCCAGCGGCTGCTCGGCGTCCAGCGTGCGCTCGAGATCGAACATGGCCTGGTAGCAGACGTCATGGTTGAAGTCGATATTGACCTGGGTGATGGTGTCGGTCAGGATCACGAAGCCGGCCTTGTCGAGCGCGTAGCGGCCTTCGTTCAGGTAGACCACGCCGGCCGACATGCAGGTTTCCAGCACCACCTTCAGGACGTAGACGGTCCAGCGTCCGCTGGCTGCCAGCTCCTCGACCGACAGCCCGCGCTCGCCGGCATCGGCAATCGCTTGCAGCATGCCGCGCTTCCAGGCATAGCGCACGCACTGGAACACCACCGGGCCGAAGGCGATCTTCTGCGCTTCGAAACGGGCTTCGAAGGCGCTCTGGCGCTCCGGCGAAAACTTCTTGTTCAACATGTGCGATCGGCTCCCAGCAGGACGCGGCCGCTCGCATGCGCGCCCGCCTCCGAGAAATAACGAAAATTCAGGCTGCCCTTGGCGGCGTCGTGCACGAGCTCCAGCTGGACCGGCTGTTGCGGCCGGATCATCTGCTGGAACTTCAGCGCGGCCATGCCGGTGATGCCGGCATCGATGCCGAACCAGCGGCGGCCGTAGTGGATGGCCCAGTCGACCTGCACCACGCCCGGCAGCACCGGCGCGATGCTGAAATGGCCGTCGAAGTACAGCAGATCGGCCGGCACGGTCAGTTCCAGCAGCATGCGCGCGGACGATTCCTCCAGCACGCGCAGCGCCGGCCAGCGCGGACGCGCTTTCAGTCCCGCCTCCAGCTTGCCCACCGGCTTGTCCTCGAGCAGGGCCAGCAAGGCGGCCTGGGTGGTCTTGCCCTGGGCGTTGACCGGCAGCGCGTCCAGGTAGCGCCAGCGGCGCGGCAGTGCCACCGCTTCGGTCGAGGCGCCGAGCAGGGTGCGCAGGCGCGCGTTCATGGCCGGCTTGCCCTCCCGCGCCAGCAGCCCCGCGCCGTCCCCGTTCGGGACCACGAAGGCGGCCAGCAGCTGGCGCCCGCCATCGAGGCCAGGACAGGCCAGCACCCGCGCTTCGCGCACCAGACCGCCGGCCAGCAGCGCGCTCTCGATCGCATCCAGCGAGACCCGCTTTTCCTCGATCTTGACGATGCGGTCGGCGCGGCCGCGCAGCACGAAGCGCCCTGCCCCGGCATCCTCGACGCGGTCCGGCAGGCGCTGCCAGCCATCCGGGCCGGCGTGGACCGAGTGCACTTCCAGCAGCCCCTGGTCATCGGCGCGCCAGGCCACGCCGGGCAAGGGGGTCCAGCCTTCGTCCGCGCTTTCGCCGCGCTGGCGCCAGGCCACGCCGCCGGTCTCCGAGCTGCCGTAGACCTCGACCGGGGCCTGCCCCAGCAAGGCCCGCGCATGCTGCGAGGCCGCCGCCTCCAGCATCCCGCCCGAGGAGAACACGGCCCGCAGCTGCGCCGCGGCGCCGCTCCAGTCGAGATGCGCCGGCAGGCGCTTCAGGTGGGCCGGGCTGGCCAGCAGCACGCAGGGACGCGCCGCCAGGGCGAGCGCCAGCGGCTCCGGGAATTCATGGCGTTCGGCGTGGATCGCGCGGCCCTCGGCCAGCGGCCACAGGACGCGGAACAGCAGGCCGTAGATATGCTGGTGCGAGACCGTGGCCAGCACTTCGGCATGGCCGAGGCGCGCGCCGAAGCAGGCTTCGAGCGCCTCCAGCTCGCCGGTCAGCTGCGACAGCTGTTTGCGGATCGGCAGCGGCGCGCCGGTGCTGCCGGAGGTGTAGACCACCAGTGCCGGGAAGTCGGGCGCCGGTTCGTGCCAGGGCAGCCGGCAAAGCTCGTCCTCGTCCGGCACCGCCGGCATGCAGGACGGCGGGAACTGGCCCCAGAAGACGCCAGGTGCGGCACCAAGCTCGCGCGCCAGTGCGGCGCAGCTGGCCGGCAGCGTGTCGGCCACCAGCCAGACCGTCTTCCCGGACAGCCATGCGCCCAGCAGCGCCGCCGCGAACTCGATGCTGTCTTCGTGGTACAAGGCGATCTGGGTGGCCTGGGTGCGGCGCCCGAGCGCAGTCCAGGCGCGGGTGCGCGCCATCAGCTCGGCGTGGGCGACGCTGGCAGCGCCACGGCGGCCGGCCAACGCGTCCGGTGCGCGTCCGGCGATGCGGACAAAGAAATCAGACATGGTGCAGCCGCTTGAAACGCATGCGCAGCAGGTATTCGCCGCCGAACATCAGGCCCATCAGGCCATAAGAAACAACACCCGTGTACAGCGACCACAGGGCTTCCGGCGCGTCCAGCGCCAGACCCAGGGCGATACCGCCGTTCACGAGAAAGAACAGGCACCAGGCCTGGGTGACGCGGCGCGTGTAGCCCACCGCCGCCGCCGGCAGTTCGGGTTCGCGCAGGCGCGCGAGACGTTCCACCATCGACGGCCCGGACAGCAGGCTGGCGCCGAAGGCGGCCAGCAGCGCGGCGTTCACCAGGACCGGATACAGCTTGAGCGGCAGCACGGCGTTGGCCCAGACGGCCAGCGCCACCAGCAGCAGCGCGGCCGCCGCCGACCAGCGCGCGGCGGCGCTCAGCTTGAGCGCCGGCAGCCGCGACGCCACGGTCAGCAGCAGCAGACCGGCCAGCCAGCGCGGTTCGAGCGCGCCATGGCCCAGCCAGATCGCCAACGGATACACCAGCGTGAGCGCAGCCGTCAGAACATTCCACGCCACCTCGTCAGGCCGCTTGCGGTTCCGCCTGCGCGTCGGCGCCCGTCTCGTCGCCGAGGGCGACCAGCGCGTTCACCACGTCGTCGATCGTGCGGATCGTCTTGAACACTTCCGGGCGCAGGCGCTTGCCGGTCAGCTGCTTCAGGTGCACCGCCAGGTCGACGGCGTCGATGCTGTCGATATCGAGGTCGGTGTAGAGGTTCGAGGCCGGCGTCAGTTCGGCGCGGTCCAGTTCGAACATCTCGGCCAGCAGGTCCGCCACCCAGCCGAACAGTTGGTCGCGGTTCATCTCATTCAGGGCTACCATGGCCTTCTCCTACTTCTTGCGGTTAGCTTCAATCATCGCTGCGAGCGCGCGCACCGATGCAAAATGGCGGCGCGTCTCCTGCGACTCGGGCGGGAGCGTGATGCCGTAGCGCTTCTGCAGCGCGACGCCGATTTCCAGGGCATCGATCGAGTCCAGCCCCAGTCCCTCGACGAACAGCGGCGCCTCGCTGTCGATATCGGCGGGGGCGATCTCCTCGAGCTGCAGGACATCGACGATCAGTTCCTTCACTTCCTGTTCAAGCATGGTGCTGGCCTTCTTTCATAAAATAATGTTGCAGGTATTCGGTGAGACGGCGCGCGGCCAGCACGTCGGTCACACCGGGACCGGTAAAACGCTCGATGCCGATGTCGTCGCCGACCTCGATGCGAAAGCTGGCCTGGCGCGGCGGCACATGCCACCACTTCTCGCCCTTGCCCAGCGTCGGCGGCTCGCAGGAGATCCGCACCGGCGTCACGGCGCGGGTGCCGCGCACGGCGATGTTGGCGGCGCCGCGCTTGAGTTCCATGGTGCCGCAGCGCGGCGTGCGCGTCCCTTCCGGGAACACGATCAGGTTGCCGCCGGCACCCAGCGAGGCGATGCAGTCCTCGACCAGTTCCGGACCGCGGTCATTGCAGATGTAGCCGGCGGCACGCACCGGCCCGCGCGTGAAGGGGTTGTTCCACAGGCCGCCCTTGACGATGCAGTCGGCGTTGGGCACGAAGGCGATCAGGAACACGGTATCGATCAGGGTCGGGTGGTTCGCCAGGATCAGCTGGCCTTCGCGGTCCAGCTTGTCGAGGCCGCGCACTTCGTAGCGCAGCACACCGAGTCCGCGCATGATGCCGACGAAAGTCCGGAAACTCAGGCGGATCACGGCGCGCGCCGCCCTGACCCTGGTCCGCGGTTCGCGCAGGCACAGCGCCAGCAGCGGAAACACGAGCACGCGCAGCAGCAGGCCGCCGAGGCCGAACAGCATGAAGCTCAAGCCGGTCGCGAGCACGCGCCAGCCGAGGAACAGCTTCTCAAGCATTGCGGCTCCAGGTCCAGCGCTTGCCGGCCGCGTGGCGCACCAGCGCTTCGCCGCCGAGCTGGAAGCGCAGCACCTCGAGTGCGCCGGGCGTGTTTGAAGCCGGGGCGTCGGGCTGCGGCGCCGCGCACCAGCCCAGGCGCACCGGGCGCTCGCCGGCCGGTACCATCGCCCAGGCAAAGGCGAAAGGCTGTTCTTCGCAGTCCTCGAAGGCCGAGAGCAGCGCCGGCAGCGGGGCGTCGCAGGCGACCAGCAGCACCATCGGTGCGCCATCGGCCAGCAGGCCGCAGGCTTCGATCACCGCGTGTTCGAGCGTGGCCGTACCGGCTGCCAGCGCCACGTGGTTGGCGCGGTCGGCGCGCGCGATCGAGAACAGGCCGGCGCTGGCATTGTGGACGGCCAGCCCGAAGGCGGTCGGCGACAGCGGCTCGCCGCGCGCCAGCTCGCCCAGCAGCCCGACCGCACGCGCGACTTCGCCATGGCGCGAGCAGAACACGGTGGGCACATCGGCATCCTGGCCCAGGCATTCGTAGGCCACTTCGAGCGCCATGCGGCCCAGGAAGCCGGCACGGCGGCGCAGCATCGCCGGCATCGCCGCGACCTTCGGCTCTTCCTCGCCGGCCAGCGGCCAGGGTTCGCGCGCCCACGCCGCCCACTGTTCGGGCGAGGCCACGCCGGGCGCCCAGGCGGCGTGCCGGGCGATGGAGAATGCGAGCTCGTTATCGAACATGGTCAGGAAGCGGAAGTGGTGGAAAATCAATCGTGCGGCAGGCACAACTAAATGTAATTATAATTGTTGGTTTTGCCTGTTGGAACTGCATTGCGAACTGGAAAGCATTTTTGCAACGACCTGGATCAATACTTGCGAAGAAAAAAGACAGCATGGATCCTGGCCAACCGCTTGCGCAGCCAGTCAAGTCGAATGTTTTTTGGGGATGTGTACCCGTCGTTTTACGGCGGGCACCGATGATGCCATAACGTGAGCCCTATAAAACTCACGCTTTGTCACGTCCGCCGTCAGGCCGGCAGGATAGCCTTGAGGTGTTCGGGCAGCGGCACCGACTTTTCTTTCTTGAAATCGATCCAGACGACCTTGCCGCCGCCTTCGGCGTAGACCACGTCCGCCTTGCCCTCGGCGTCCACCAGACTGATCTCGTGGGTGACTTCGAAGCTCGAACGGCCCGGCGCCCCGGCATAGGTGCGCACCTCGATCTCGCCCGGGTACTTCAGCTGCTTGATGAAGGTGCAGTAGGCGGTGACGATCACCGGCCCCTCGCCCTGCATGTTGAACTCGCCCGCCGCCTCTTCCAGGAAGGAGATGCGGCCGCTTTCCATGTAGCGGAAATAGACGGTGTTGTTGACGTGGCCCAGCACGTCCATGTCGCCCCAGCGGATCGCCTGGCGCATCACGTGGACTAATTTCTTCTCGCTCATTGCTGCCTGCTTTACAAAAAAACAGGCATTGTAGTCGTTCGGCCGGCGCCGCGCTCCGGCGTTAACTTAATTGTGGCGGCGCAGGATATCGCCGACCAGGCAACAGAACGCAGCCGGATCCTCGAGCATCATCATGTGCCCGGCCTTCGGCTGCACCAGGCTCTGGGCGGCCAGCGCCAGCACCCATTCGGGGATATCCCAGCCGGAGGCCGACAGTTCGCCGCCCAGCAGGTAGAGCGGCACGCCGCTGCCGAGCACGCGCCGCACCTCCTCGAGATAGCCGGGCGCGCCGGTCGTTTCCAGCACCGAGCGCGCCATCGCCTGGATCGTCGAATACGGCTGGTTGGCGAGGATGTCGCGGGCCCAGGCGACGCGCAGATCGCTGGCTTCGATGCCGATGCGTTCCAGCCAGGCGGCCGGGTCGTCTTCCATCGCGCCGTACTCGGCCGCCCAGTCGGCTTCAGGCATCGGTGCGATGCGCGAGCACCAGAATGCATCCTTCAAGGTGAAGTTGCCCTCCACGCTGATCAGGCCGCGCACCAGTTCCGGGGCCTGCGCGGCCGCCAGCATCATGACCGCGCCGCCGACGCTGTGACCAAGCAGCCAGGCCGGCTCGCCGACGTCTTCGCGCAGCACCCGCGCGACCTCCTCGGCCTGGCGCTGCAGGTCGATGCCGACGTCGATGCTGCGCTTGGTGCCGTAGCCGAGCAGGTCGGGCGTGCGCACGTCCACACCGGGCAAACAGGCCTGCGGCTCGTAGTAGCTGCCGGAGCCCAGCAGGCCGTGCACGATCAGCAGCGGCGCGCCTGCGCTGCTCACTGAGCTGCTCACTGAGCCGCTCATTGCGCGGTCATGCCGTCGTCGGCGGTGATGATGGTGCCGTTGATGAAGTGGGCTTCCTCGGCCGCCAGCAGCAGGAGCAGGCCGTCGAGGTCTTCCGGCTTGCCGATGCGGCGCCGCGGCAGCATCTCGATCAGCTTCCTGCCCTGTTCGGTGTCGAAGTAATCCTCGTTCATCTCGGTGGCGATGTAGCCGGGGCAGATGGCGTTGACGTTGATGCCGTAGCGGCCCCACTCCACCGCCATCGCCTTGGTCATCTGCACCACGCCGGCCTTGCTCATGCAATAGACGCCGATCTGCGGCAGCACGCGCAGGCCCGCCACCGAAGCGATGTTGACGATGCGGTGCTGCTTCCTGGGGTCGCCCTTGGCGCGCTGGATCATGCGCTTGGCGGTCTGCTGGGCCATGAAGAAGGCGCCGCGCAGGTTGGTGTCCATGATGTAGTTGTAGTCGTCCTCGGTCACGTCCAGCAGGCGCTGGGTGGTCGAGACGCCCGAGTTGTTGACCAGGATGTCGATCGGCCCGGCCTCGGTTTCCGCATGCGCGATCGCCGCCTTGATGCTGGCGAGGTCGGTCACGTCGAGCGACACCACGTGGGCGGCGCCGCCGTCCGCCTCGATCTCGGCGCGCAGCTCCTTCAGGCGCTCGACCCGGCGCGAGGCCAGCACCACCTGCGCCCCGGCCCCGGCCAGGGCTTTCGCGAAACGCGCACCCAGTCCGCTGGATGCCCCGGTCACCATTGCGATCTTGCCTTCGAAATTGACTTCAATGCCCACGTTGCGCTCCCTGTCACCAAACTCGCCGAAACCGCCGCACGATACTCTGCTGCGAAGACATCATGATTACATACTTAAGCAATTTCGCAGCGTTTAGATTGCCGCATCTAATATCTGCCCTACAATAGCGTGCTGCGTTGCAATCATGAGCAAAAAAGTGCACACTCGTGCTTAAATTTTTCTAACACTATTAAAACATGACTCAGCCCAACAACCTCATCGAACAATACGGTCCGCGCGAAGCGATGGAATACGACGTCGTCATCGTCGGCGGCGGCCCTGCCGGCCTGGCCAGCGCGATCCGCCTGAAGCAGCTGGCGACGGAACAAGGCCGCGAGGTCTCAGTCTGCGTGCTCGAGAAGGGCGGCGAGCTGGGCGCCCACATCCTGTCGGGCGCAGTCATGGATCCGCGCGCGCTGGATGAACTCTTCCCGAACTGGAAGGAACTCGGCGCACCCTTGAACACCCCGGTCACCGAAGACCGCGTGCTGTTCCTGACCGAGAACAAGGCGCATGCGACCCCGAACTTCATGGTGCCGAAGGCGCTGACCAACCACGGCAACTACGTGATCTCGCTGGCCAACGTCGTGCGCTGGCTGGGCCAGCAGGCCGAGGCGCTGGGCGTCGAGATCTTCCCGGGCTTCCCGGCCGCCGAAGTCCTGTACAACGACGACGGCTCGGTCAAGGGTGTCGCCACCGGCAACATGGGCGTGGACCGCCACGGCCAGCCGACCGACGCGTTCCAGCTCGGCATGGAACTGCACGCCAAGTACACCTTCTTCGCCGAAGGCTGCCGCGGCCACCTGGGCAAGCAGCTGATCGCGAAATTCGCGCTCGACAAGGGCAAGGATCCGCAGGTCTACGGCATCGGCATCAAGGAGCTGTGGGAAATCGACCCGGCCATGCACAAGCCGGGCCTGGTGGTCCACACCGCCGGCTGGCCGCTGGACAACGACACCTACGGCGGTTCCTTCATGTACCACCTGGAGAACAACCAGGTCGCGGTCGGCTTCGTGGTGGGCCTGGCCTACCAGAACCCTTACCTGTCGCCGTACGAGGAATTCCAGCGCTATAAAACCCACCCGGAGATCCGCAAGTTCTTCGAAGGCGGCAAGCGCATTTCCTACGGCGCGCGCGCGATCACCGCGGGCGGCCTGCAGTCGCTGCCGAAGACCGTGTTCCCGGGCGGCGCCCTGGTCGGCGACGACGCCGGCTTCCTGAACGTCAGCCGCATCAAGGGCAGCCACGCCGCGATCAAGACCGGCATGCTGGCCGCCGACGCCGCCTTTGCCGCGCTGGGCGAAGGCCGCCAGCACGACGAGCTGGTCAGCTTCCCGGCCGCCTTCGAGCAGTCCTGGCTGCACGAAGAGCTGCACGTGGCGCGCAACTTCAAGCCGTGGATGAGCAAGGGCCTGTACCTGGGCACGATCATGGTCGGCATCGACCAGATCCTGTTCAAGGGCAAGGCGCCGTGGACCCTGCACCACCAGCACGCCGACCACGAATGCCTGCGCCCGGCCGCCGACTTCAAGCCCATCGTCTATCCGAAGCCGGACGGCAAGCTGACCTTCGACCGCCTGTCCTCGGTGTTCATCTCGAACACCAACCATGCGGAAGACCAGCCGGTGCACCTGACGCTGAAGAACCCGAACATCCCGGTCGAGATCAACCTGGCGAAGTACGCAGGTCCGGAGCAGCGTTACTGCCCGGCCGGCGTGTACGAGTTCGTGAAGACCGACGAGGGCAAGGACCGCCTGCAGATCAACGCGCAGAACTGCGTGCACTGCAAGACCTGCGACATCAAGGACCCGACCCAGAACATCGTGTGGGTCACGCCGGAAGGCGGCGGCGGACCGAATTACCCGAACATGTAAATCGGCATCATGCGAACGCCGTGCGTGGGCTCGGGGAGCCCACCCTACGGTGCCTGGCGCAGGGCAAGAGCCTCCAGTTCGCCCGCCGTCATCGGGTGCCCGAAGATGTAACCCTGCGCATAATCGCAGCCGGCGTCCACCAGCAGCGCGCGCTGCGCCGCCGTTTCCACACCCTCCGCCACCACCTTCAGTCCCAGCTTGTGCGCCATGGCGACGATCGCCTCGTACAGCGCCAGCTCTCCGCCCTCCCCGTCCAGGGTCTGCGCCAGCGAGGGGTCGATCTTCACGAAGTCGATGTCGTAGCGCTTCAGGTAGGCCAGCGAAGCATAGCCGGTGCCGAAATGGTCCAGCGCCACCTGCAGACCCAGCATGCGGTACTGCGCCAGCCGCCCGAGCAAGGCATCGGCGCCGCCCTGCAATGCCCCTTCGCTGATCTCCACCACCAGGCTTTGCGGCGGCAGCTGCAGTTCGCGCAGGTAGTCGAGCCAGCCCTGGTACTGGCCGCCGTCGCGCCGGAACTGCACCGGCGACTTGTTCACGCTCACCTGGAAATCCGGACCGATGCTGCGCTGCCAGCGCTGGACCTGGCGCGCCGCTTCGCGAAACACCCAGTCGCCGATCTCGACGATCATGCCGCTGCTTTCGGCGAACGGAATGAATTCGGCCGGCGCCAGCAGCCCGCGCGTCGGATGGCGCCAGCGCAGCAGGGCCTCGGCCTTGCGCACGGCGCCGGTGGTCAGCGACACGATCGGCTGGTAAAGGAGCTCGAACTGCTGCTGCGCGATCGCTTCGCGCAGGTCGGCGGCGATCACCTGGCGCGCCAGCGCCGCCTCCTGCAGGTCGCGGGTGAAGTAGCTGTAGCGGTTCCTGCCGGCGTTCTTCGAGGCGTACATGGCCTGGTCGGCGTGCGAGATCAGGTCGGCCAGCTCGCGCGCGTCGGCGGGATACAGCGCGATGCCGACCGAGGCCGAGATCGCGGCCGCCTCCCCCAGCACGTCGAAGGGCCTGGCCAGCGCCTCGACCACGGCCTGGGCGATGCGGTCGACGCTGCCGACCCGCTCCAGGCCGGCCAGGATCACGGTGAATTCGTCGCCGCCCAGGCGCGCCAGGGTGTCGGTCGCGCGCACGCAGGCCTTCACGCGGCGCGCGGCTTCGGCCAGCAGGGTATCGCCGGCGGCGTGGCCGAGGCGGTCGTTGACTTCCTTGAAGTGGTCGAGGTCGATGAACAGCAGGGCCACGAAGGTGGCGCCGCGATCGGCCTTGCGCATCTCCTGGGCCAGGCGGTCGCGGAACATGTGGCGGTTCGGCAGGCCGGTCAACTCGTCGAAATTGGCCTGGTGCCAGATCCGCTCGGCCGAGGCGCGGCTGCGCGTGATGTCGGTGACCAGCGCCAGGGCGCCGAGGTAGTTGCCGGCGACGTCGAAGATCGGCGTGGTGGCGGCGCTGGTCCACAGCTCCGCACCGTCGCAGCGCAGGAATTTCAGTTCGGCGCGCTCGCCGCGCGCGTGCTGGCGCCGCACGTCGTGGGCCTCGAAGCGGGTCCTGCCCTCCTCGTCCATGAAGCTCACCAGCGGCTGCTCCAGCAGGTCTTCGATCTCGCAGCCCAGCAGGGCCGCCATCTTCGGGTTGACGAAGGTGATGAAGCCGAACGCATCGATCTCCCAGATGCCCTCGTCGGCGCAGTGCACGATGCGGCGGAAGCGTTCCTCCGAGCGTTCGAGCGCGGCCAGCTTGCCGTCGCTCGACTCGACCACGATGCGGCAGGCCTGGCCACTGCCGTCGGCGCTGGCCAGCAGCAGCACCGGACCCGGCGCGCCAAGGTCGGCGCAGGTCATCTCGATGCGCAGGCGGCGCGGCGCGCGGCTGTTGATGGCGGATTCGAAGAAGACGTCGAACTCCTCGCGCCAGTTGCGGCGCACGAAGTCGCGGAAGCGGTGCCCCCTGACCGCGCTGCGCGGCACGCCGATCAGCTGCGCCCCGGCGACGTTGGCCTGCAGGATGCGGCCGTCGAAGGCGACCACGAAATAGCCGCTCGGCGCCAGCAGGTAGAGTTCGTTGAAGTGCGCCTGTTCCTGTTCGTGGCGCAGCCGCTCGGGGCTGACGCCGCTGTCGAGCTGTTGCACGTCCTTGTCCATCTCACCCCGCTTTACCTGGTTGTTTGCCCGGGCCCGCTGACCTTGTCGATCCGCTGTTGTTCTAGTGTTGCTGATGGGCCCGGTTCAGGCGCCGTTCGGCACGGCGCTGCAGGCCCTCGAAGAACAGGCTCAACATCCAATAGATGATGGCCGCTGCGACGTAGAGCGGCAATGGACGGAATGTGACGGAGATCAACTCTTTGGTGACAAGCATCAACTCGGTCATGGTGATCACCGAGACCAGCGAGGTGTCCTTGATCAGGCTGATGAGCGTATTGCTCATCGACGGCACCGCCACCCGCAGCGCTTGCGGCAGCACCACGTGGCGCAGGGTCTGGCCCCAGCCGAGTCCGAGGCTGTAGGCGGCTCGCCACTGGCCCTGGGCCACCGCGTCGATCGCACCGCGCAGACTTTCCGACAGGTAGGCGCCGGCGTTCAGCGACAGGGTCAGCACCCCTGCCATGACTGGCGTGAATTCGATGCCGATGCTGGGCAGGCCGTAATAGACGACAAACAGCTGTACCAGCAGCGGGGTGCCGCGGAAGACGCTGACGTAAAGCGTTGCCGGCCAGCGCAGCAGCGCCCAGGGCCCGACCCGCATCAGCGCGGTCGGCAGGCCGAGCAGCAATCCGCCGGCCATGGCGGCGACGGCCAGCAGCAGCGTATAGCCGGCGCCGCGCAGCATCACCGGCGCAGCGTCGCGCAGCAGGCCCCACAGGTCCTGGAATTCCATTCAGGCGTTCACGGGGCGTGGGTGGCGTCGGTGCCGAACCACTTCACCGACGCGGCCTTCAGACTGCCGTCGGCGCGGACTTCCTCGAGCGCCTTGTCGACGGCGGCGCGGAATTTCGGATTGCCCTTCTGGAAGGCGACCGCGGTGCGCTCGACCGCGCCCACGCGCGCGCCGGCGCGAATCGGCAGCTGCGAGGAGGTCAGCAGGTAGCCGACCATCAGGCTGTCGTTCAAGGCGGCGTCGATGCGGCCGAAGGCCAGGTCCTGCAGGTTTTCGGGCGCCGCCGGATAGCTCTTGACCTCGACGCCCGGCACGGCCTTGGCCTGCTGCTCGAACACGCTGCCCTGCCCGACCCCGATCTTCCTGCCTCTTAGGTCTTCCAGCTTCTTGTACTCGATACGCTCGTTGCGGCGCACGATCAGCTGTGGCGTCGAATAGGTATAGGGCGTGGAGAAATCGAAGGCCTGCGCGCGCTTCGGCGTGACATTGACCTGGCTGATGATGACATCGTACTTGCCGGCGCCCAGGCCGGCCAGGATGGCGGCCCATTCGGTGGTCACGAACGCGGGCTTCAGGCCTAGTCTGGCCGCCAGCAGCCGGGCGACGTCGACGTCGTAGCCGCTCAGCTGACCGGTCTTCGGGTCGCGGAAATTGAAAGGTGGATAGGTGCCTTCGAGGGCGATGCGCAGCGTTCCCCTCGCCTTCACCGTGTCGAGCAGGTCGGCGGCATGCGCCGGCAGCGCGAGCATGGAAAGCGCCGCCGCACAGGCCATCGCGGCGCCCGTCAGTACGGTTCGGCGGAACTTGTTCAGGGAACCCGTTTGCATACCTTCGCACTCCATTCAAGCGGCAGAGCCTGATTTATAACCCGAAACGGAGCATGCGAAAAGGGAATTATTGCCGGGTCAATACAGCCTGCGGCTATGCTTGAAATTGTGGCCGGTGACGATCAGGGTGCTCTCGACCAGGGTCGACAGGCCCAGCAGCAGTTGCACCAGTTTGTCCTCGGGCAGGATCCAGACCTGGCCGGCCGGCTGCTCGGCGCCGGTGGCGGCCATGATCAGGGGCGCGATCCAGCCGGCGTCCGGCTCGACGTCGAGCAGCACGGCGTCGCCGCTGGTCTGCAGATAGACGTCGCCGCCCGGCGCCAGCGTGAAGCGCACGCCGACCCCGGTCTCCTGGGGGCCGATCATCTCCTGCATGGTGCGGTTGTGCGCATCGATCCAGAGCTCGACGTCCTGCGGCGTTTCCAGCGGGGTCCAGGGCACCGGACGGAAGCGGGGGCGCTCGGCGCCGTCCCTGGTCGAATCTTGGCTCATGAGGGCGATGTGATAGTGAGGATGGCAAGGGCACGTATGCTAAGGCATGCACGGCCCGAGGCGCAAGCCGCACATGGTGAAGCGCAAGCCGCATCCGCTCAAGCGCAAGTCGCGCCGGCTAGGCGGCCAGCGTGACCAGGCGCGGCACGACCCGTCCGCCCTCGATCAGCAGTTCGGCCGCGGCGATCGGCAGGCTGAAGCGGCGGCGCCCGGCGCTGCCCGGGTTCACGTACAGCACCCCGCCGCGCTCGACGCAGGCCGGCTTGTGCGAGTGGCCGGACACCACCACGCGCACGCCGCCGGCGGCCGGATCGATGTCGAGTTCCTTCAGGTCGTGGATGACATAGACCGGCACGCCGCCGGGTTCGATGCGCGCGCTGACCGGTATCTGCTTCGCCCAGGCCGCGGTATCGTTATTCCCGCGCACCACGGTGAGCGGGGCGATGGCGGCCAGGCGCGCCAGGATCTCCGGGTTGCCGATATCGCCGCCGTGGACGATGTGGTCGCTGCCGGCCAGGAAGTCCAGCGCCTCGGGACGCAGCAGGCCGTGGGTGTCCGAGATCAGCCCGATCCGCATGGTCCGCTGCGGCCCCGCCGACTCAGCCGGAATGGCGGTGCCGGCCCATCTTCATGGCCGTCCAGATCGAATACAGGGCGGAGATGCCGACCAGCACATAGATCAGGCGGCTGGCGGGACTGCCGGCCCCGAACAGGCTGGCGACGACGTCGACGTCGAACAGGCCGACCATGGCCCAGTTCAGGCCGCCGATGATCAGAAGCGCCATGGCGATATAGTCGACCGCCGACATCGCCGTATTCCCTTCGCGCATGGCGGCACGCCGCTCGGGCAGGTGCCGCCGCTCCATGGTGGGTGCGTTCATGGTTGCCATCGTGTCCTCCTTCGGAAAGTTTGACAGGCAAGCCAAGATAGCAAAAATGCGCGCCGGGGTGCGCCGCCTAGCCGTTCTGGATCGCGCTGGCGATCAACCCTTCCAGGTACGGTTCAGGCCAGTGTCGGTATGAATCCAGCCGCCCTTCGGTCCGGAACGGTAGTAGAAGCCCACCCCGCCCTGGCGGAAGCTGCGCACCAGGCCGCCCAGCACTTCCTCGGTCAGGCCGGCGATGCGGACGTCGGCCGCCTTGCCGGACATGTGCAGCGACTGGCGTGCGGCCGGGATACCCTGCTCCCTGAGGCGGTTGTTGGACGCCGGCGTGCGATAGCCGGACAGGATCTCGAGCGGCTTGTCGAGGCCGTAGCGCGCGACGAAGGCCTGGGACGCCCACAGCGTCTCGATCAGCTTGGGATCGATCGCCATGCTGGCCTTGCCGTTCACGTCGCGCAGCATGTGGCACAGTTCCTGGTAGGCCGAGTCGATGATCTCGCCGTCCTTCCAGTACAGGACCTTGCTGCGTTCGCCGCTGGCGGGACGGATCACGGACAGGGTGCGCGGCTTGACCCAGAAGTCGAGGTCGACCACCTGGGCGTCGAACAGGTCGGGCGGCGGGGCCATGTCGATGCTGGGTGCTTCCGCCGGCGTGGCCTGGCCGGAAGCGTTGCGGTCGGCGTTGCGCGCTGCCGCCCTGGCATCGATCAGCGGAGTCGCGACCAGGCCGAGTGCGGTAAGGCGCAACCCGTGGTGAAGGAAATCTCTGCGGGAAGCCATAACAAACTCATCATTGGAACTTGCGTACTATATCTCAATAGATTGCAAGAAAGAAGATGAGCACGTGTTACCGCATGTTTCAGACAACATGCGGTGCGCCGGCTTTAATTTCCGCTGCAGGTGCAGAAACGCTTGCTGGCCGGCGGCTCGGCCGCATCCAGCTGTTTCCACAGGAAGTCGCATTCGAGGCCGAAGCAAGCCTTGTCCTTGCCGGCATTCACATAACCCAGACGTTCGAAAAAGCCGCTGCCCGATGCCGGGCTGTGCATGTGGAGCTTGGCGATGCCCCAGCAGCGGGCACGCTCTTCGATTGCTTGCACCATGGCGCTGCCTATGCCCTGGCGCTGTTGCCCCGGCATCACATAACAGAGCGCCAGCTTGCCGGCCTGGGTCAGCAGCGCCAGTCCGGCGAGCTCACCGCCCCGCACCGCGACCACGGCGTAGTTGCTGGGCGAGGAAAACCAGGTCGTGACGTTCTGGACGGTCTTGTTGCTCAGCCATGCCTGGAGGATCTCGCTACGCTGGCCATGGTCTGCAGCGCAGCCTTCTTCGATCGAGCGGCGCAACAGGTCGCATGCTTCCTGCGCGTCACTCGGTATTGCCTGGCGAATGTCGATACCCATGTACTCTCAGTTAAAGGCGTGGTTCAGCAGGCCGGACTATAACCCAAAGTCACCAATCGTGCTGTCCGGGCATGCGCTGAGCATGAAGCTTCTAAGCATATGATAAAAATGTACTTTTGTTCCGATATTTCTTCGTGGATGATGAACCCGGTATTCACAGGTCTCTACAAGGAAGAACAAACAATGGTCCGAACCACCTCTCTGCTCCGCCGTCGCCTGCTGGCACTGACCCTGGCGCTGGGCAGCGCCGCCCTGCCGCTCGCCTCCCAGGCTGCCGGCCCGGAATTGCTGAACGTGTCCTACGACGTCGCCCGCGAACTGTACAAGGACGTCAACCCGGCTTTCATCGCCGAATGGAAGAAGAGCACCGGCGAAGACATCGTCATCAAGCAGTCGCACGGCGGCTCCAGCAAGCAGGCGCGCGCCGTCGCCGACGGCCTCGAAGCCTCGGTGGTGACCCTGAACCAGGCGAATGACATCGACATGCTGGCCGACCGCGGCCTGGTCGCCAAGGACTGGACCAAGAAATTCCCGAACAATGCTTCGCCCTATTACTCGACCATGGTGTTCCTGGTCCGCAAGGGCAACCCGAAAGCCATCCGCGACTGGGCCGACCTGGCCAAGCCGGGCGTGAAAGTCGTGATCCCGAACCCCAAGACCGCCGGCAACGGCCGCTATACCTATCTGGCAGCCTGGGGCTCGGTCGTCAAGAAAGGCGGCAACGAAGCCCAGGCCCGCGAGCTGGTCGGCAAGATCTTCAAGAACGTGCCGGTGCTGGACGCCGGCGGCCGCGCCGCCACCACCACCTTCACCCAGCGCCAGATCGGCGATGCCCTGGTCACCTTCGAAAACGAAGTGAACCTGGTGCGCGCCGAATTCGGCGACAACTTCGAGGTCGTCTACCCGACGATTTCCGTGCTGGCCGAAACCCCGGTGGCCGTGGTGGATAAAGTGGTCGACCGCAAGGGCGTGCGCAAGCAGGCCACCGCCTACCTGAATTTCCTGTACTCGGAACAGGGCCAGGCGATCGGCGCCAAGCACTACCTGCGTGTGCGCAACGAGAAGGTCATGAAGCAGTTTGCCGCGAATTACAAGCCGATCCAGCTGTTCACCGTCGACGATGTATTCGGCGGCTGGCGCGCGGCGCAGAAACGCCATTTCGACGATGGCGGCGAATTCGACAAGATCTATCAGTCGAAATAAAAAGAATGTAATTCGAATTGCTAATAAATGCTGGATAGATATACAGCATTTACTAACGGAAAAATATGGCCGAGTCGCTTTTAAGAGATTACTTTAAGATAAATCGCTAAATTTCCGTTCACAAATAAGGCCTTGCGACAACGCGAGGCCTTTTTTCTTGTAGAATCTTGCCGGTGGTATTGATTTTCCCCCGATGACATTGATCTAGATCAAGTTGTCGGTGTTCTGCCATTTCAAAAGCGCCATATAGCTCGCCGCTATTGGTCTAACTGAACGCTCAGTTATCCAGACAAACACATGATCAAAAAATTCCTCGCTGCCGTGCTGATGACGATTTCCAGCGCGGCCGCCCTCGCTGTGCCTTTCGGATCGCAGTCGGTGCTGGTCGTCGAAGACGACACCGGCAAGGTCCTGTTCGAAAAAAATTCGGCTGCCGTCGTGCCCATCGCTTCGCTGACGAAGCTGATGACCGCGATGGTCGTGCTCGACGCCCGTCAGGACATGAACGAGCCGATCGAGATCGAGAAGGAGGACGTGGACGTGCTCAAGCACAGCAGCTCGCGCGTGCCGGTCGGCGCGACCATTCCGCGCCGCGACGTGCTGCAGCTGGCCCTGATGTCGTCGGACAACCGCGCCGCCGCTGCACTGGGCCGTACCTATCCGGGTGGTATGGATGCGTTCCGCCTTGCCGTGAAACGCAAGATCGCCGCGCTGGGCATGACCCAGACCGTGATCGAAGAGCCGACCGGCCTGTCGCCGCATAACAAATCGACCGCGGCCGACCTGGTCAAGATGGCGACCGCCGCCTCGAATTACGCGGAGATCACCCGCATCACGACCTCGCAGGATCACCTGGTCAACATCAAGGGCCGTGAAGTCGAGTACCACAACACCAACCGCCTGGTCGGCGCCAAGGGCTGGGACATCGGCCTGTCGAAGACGGGCTATACCCAGGAAGCGGGCCGCTGCCTGATCATGCGCGTGAAGGCCGCGGGCAAGAACGCTACCATGGTGCTGCTGAACGCCGGCGCCTCCTCGGTGCGCATCCTGGACGCGCTGAACATTCGCCGCCACGTGCTGGGCGATGCCGCGCCGGCCGCCGCCAGCCCGGTACGCGCCCGCGTCGCCTCGCGCGTCAAGGCCGCCGTCGGCGGTCCGCGCATGAAGGCGACGGCACGTGGTCCGCGCATCAAGGCATCCGCCGGCGGTCCGCGCGCCAAGGCCTCGGCCAGCCGCACCAGCCGCTTCAAGCATGCGCAGGTGACGCGCCATCGCCGTCATCGCTGATCGCTCGATCGCCTGATCGGCACCCGAAGAAAGCCGCGCCGGTTCGCCGCCGTGGCTTTTATTTGGTTCATCGCGGATTTCCGGGATGAACCTGCTGTAAACGCAAGAGAGCAGTAAGGAAGAGTTATTGTGTTTGTGCGACCAAACCAATTTCCCAACCTACCGCTCTCATGCCAGATCATATTGCCTCG
>Ga0308160_10000231_pt1 | contig 135447 bp, 119 predicted proteins | sample PhyFR1_FD_201036 | JGI IMG/M metagenome (GOLD analysis project Ga0308160, IMG submission 201036) | Phyllosphere microbial communities from UC Gill Tract Community Farm, Albany, California, United States - DLSLF.R1 | ecosystem: Host-associated > Plants > Phyllosphere > Unclassified | place... | reverse complement strand
GTAAAAATCGTCCAAAAAAATAATTATTCGTGGTGCGAGGAGGGGGACTCGAACCCCCACACCATTGCTGGCGTCAGGACCTAAACCTGGTGCGTCTACCAATTTCGCCATCCTCGCTCAGGATTGCTTCTTGCCACAAAAACAAAGGGCGCCCGCTAGATACCGGCCGCCCTGCACGCCTCACGGGTATCCCGATAACCGCACGCGCGTCGCATTGAATGCCGCCTATGACGGTGTTCGACACCCTTTTTGTTTAGGGGCTACAACTTCAACCCGATATTTTACTGGATTTTCTGACACGATAGTCCAGTTTTTTAATACCGTGCGCGGCCGGCAGTTTTTCGCCAAAGGATCAAAGTGCTAGCGCAAGGGCCAATTGCCGATCCTGAACAATTCGCCAAACCGTCCGAATCGACAAGGCGCCAATTATAATGGGCGCTCATCCTTATCCGATCCCATGGCCGTCGACCATTACGAAAACTTCCCCGTCGCCTCGATCCTGCTGCCGCGCCGCCTGGTGCCGGCGGTCGAGGCGATCTACGCGTTCGCGCGCAGCGCCGACGACATCGCCGACGAGGGCGACGCCCTGCCCGCGCAGCGCCTGGCCGCGCTGCAAGCCTACGACGATGCGCTCGACATGATCGCGGCCGGCGCGCCACCCAGTGCACCGATGTGGCAACGCCTGGCCGCCGCGATCGCACAATACCGGCTGCCGCTGCAGCCGCTGCGCGACCTGCTCAGCGCCTTCCGCCAGGACGTGGTCACCACGCGCTACGCCGATTACGCGCTGCTGCTCGACTATTGCCGGCGTTCGGCCAACCCGGTCGGGCGCCTGATGCTGGCGCTGTACGGCGAAGCCGACGACCTCAGTCTGCGCCAGTCGGATGCGGTGTGCAGCGCCCTGCAGCTGATCAATTTCTGGCAGGACGTCGCGATCGACATCGACAAAGGCCGGATCTATCTGCCGACGGACGACCTGGCGCGTTTCGGCGTGAGCGAAGACGACATCCGCCGGGCGCTCACCGGCCCGGCCTGGGAGGCGCTGATGCGCTTCGAGGTCGAGCGCGCGCGCGCACTGATGCTCGAGGGCGCGCCGCTGGCGACCCGGCTGCCGGGCCGCATCGGCTGGGAGCTGCGCCTGGTCGTGCAGGGCGGCCTGCGCATCCTGGAAGCGATCGAAGCGGCGCGCTACGATGTGTTCCGCCACCGTCCGCAACTGAAGAAGCCCGACTGGGCCGTGCTGCTCTGGCGCGCGCTGCGGATGTAAGCGCCTGCCTTCGACCGACCCTGGCCGAACAGACATCGGCTAATATAGCGGGCCAAAACCAACACTACGATATGTCCCCCGACGAATACTGCCAACAAAAGACCGTCCAAAGCGGCTCCAGCTTTTATTACAGCTTCCTGTTCCTGCCGGCCGAGCGGCGCCGGGCGATCACGGCGCTGTATGCCTTTTGCCGCGAAGTCGACGACATCGTCGACGAAACCACCGACCAGTCGGTGGCGCGCATCAAGCTGGCCTGGTGGCGCACCGAATTGGCCCAGCTGTACGCGGGCACGCCGACCCATCCGGTCAGCCAGGCATTGAAGCCGCACCTGCAAGCCTACGACCTGAAACAGGAACACTTGCTGGCCATCGTCGACGGCATGGAGATGGACCTGGACCAGTCGCGCTACCTCGACTGGCCGGGCCTGCGCAAGTATTGCTGGCACGTGGCCGGCGTGGTCGGCATCCTGTCGGCCAGCATCTTCGGCATCAGCGATCCGAAGACGCTCGAGTACGCCGAGAAGCTCGGCCTGGCATTCCAGCTGACCAACATCATCCGCGACGTCGGCGAGGATGCGCGCAAGGGCCGCATCTACCTGCCGGTCAACGAACTGCAGCAGTTCGGCGTCACCGCGGCCGACATCATGAACTTCCGCCACACCGACAAGTTCGAGGCGCTGATGAAGTTCCAGGCCGCGCGCGCCCAGGGCTTCTACGACGAAGCCCTGGCGCTGCTGCCGAAGCAGGACCGGCGCGCCCAGCGGCCCGGGTTGATGATGGCGGCGATCTACCGCACCCTGCTCGACGAGATCGAGCGCGACGGCTTCCACGTGCTGAACCAGAAGATCTCCCTGACGCCGCTGCGCAAGCTGTGGCTGGCGTGGAAGACCTATGTGCGCAACTAAAGCCGGCGCGGGCCGGCGGAGCGTCGCCGTGGTCGGCGGCGGCTGGGCCGGCTGCGCGGCGGCGCTCGAGCTGCAAGCGCGCGGCTGCGAAGTCACGCTGCACGAGGCGGCGCGCGCGCTGGGCGGACGCGCGCGCGCGGTGCAGGCGCGCGCGCGTGAGCTCGACAACGGCCAGCACATCCTGCTCGGCGCCTACCGCGACAGCCTGGCGCTGATGCGCCGCGTCGGCCTCGACCCGGACGCCACGCTGCTGCGCCTGCCGCTGCAGATGCGCTATCCGCCGGCATCGGGTCCGGGCGGCGCCGAGCTGCTCGACTTCGCCGCGCCGCGCCTGCCGGCGCCGCTGCATGTGCTGGTGGCGCTGCTGCGCGCACGCGGACTCGAGCGCGCCGACAAGCTGGCGCTGGCGCGCTTCACCACCAGCGCGCGCTGGATGGACTGGCACTTGAAGAAAGACTGCAGCGTCACCGAACTGCTCGAGCGGTTCGAGCAGACCCAGCGCCTGTACCGCCTGCTGTGGCGGCCGCTATGCATCGCCGCGCTCAACACCGACCCGGAGCGGGCGTCGGCGCGCGTGTTCCTGGCAGTGCTGCGCGACAGCCTGGGCGCCAAGCGCGCCGCCTCGGACATGCTGCTGCCGCGCGTGATGCTCGATGAATTGTTCCCGCAAGCGGCGCGGCGCCACCTCGAAGCGGCCGGCGCGCGCGTGCTGCTCGGCAGCCGGGTCGAAGCGATCACCCCGCTTCCGGACGGTGCCTGGAGCGTGCGCGCCGGCGGCGCCAGCGGCATCGACGCGCGCCACGATGCCGTGGTGCTGGCGACCGCGCCCTGGCAGAGCGCATCCCTGCTCCGGCCTCTGGCCGCCGCAGCGCCCGTCGCCGCCGATCTGGCCGGACGCCTGGACGCCCTCGCCTACGAACCGATCTGCACGGTCTACCTGCAATACGCGCCCGGCGTGCGCCTGCCGTTGCCGTTCTGCGCCCTGCTCGACGATCCGGATGCGGGCGCCTGGGGCCAGTTCGCCTTCGACCGCGGCCAGCTCGATGGCGGCCAGGACGGCCTGCTGGCAGTGGTGGTCAGCAGCGCCGGCCGCGCGATCGCGCTCGAACAGGCGCAGCTCGCCGATGCGGTCGCGCGCCAGCTGGCCGACGCCTTCGGACAGAACGCACTGGCCGCGCCGGCCTGGACCCAGGTGATCGCCGAAAAGCGCGCCACCTTCGCCTGCACGCCGGACCTCGACCGCCCCGGCAATGACACCGGCTTGCGCGGCCTGCTGCTGGCCGGCGACTACACCGCTTGCGACTACCCGGCCACACTGGAATCGGCGGTGCGCAGCGGGCTGGCGGCGGCTAGGCTAGCCGCCACCAGCGATAGCAAAGCGGCGGCGGTAGAGCATTGACTGCATTCGCCTCATCGGCGCGGGCAACCGCCTGCCCCGTCAAAACTGCAGACTGTCGCACGCCGGTGGCCGCGCACGGCTGCCCTGCGTACAGTGGCAACATCGAAACCTCTGTGAACGGAATGGCAATGAACCTGAACCTTGGCGTGCGCACCCTGTTGCTCCTGGCCGTCGTCACGGCTGCCACCGTCGTGCTGGTGCATCCGGCGCTGGGCAACGGCCGCCCGGCGCTCGACGCGCTGCTGGTATTGGCGCGCAACTGAGATCCAACTGAGTCCGCACTGGGAACAATGGGCAAGCTCGACTACCTGAATGCGCTCAAGCGCGCCATGCTGGGCCTGCCGCCCGAGGTCCAGGCGCGCACGCTGGCCGCCTACGAGCAGCGTTTCGTCGATGGCGAAGCCGCCGGGCGCGACGAGCTCGACGTCGGGCGCGAGCTCGAGGACCCGAACCAGGTCGCGCTCGCGTTGCGCACCAGTGCGCACCTGCAGTCGCTCAACGCAGCCTCGCCGGCGCCGGCACCGGCGCCCGCCAAGACCTTCGAGGTCAAGGGCACCGGCGCCGCGCACAATCCGGCGCGCACGCTGCGCGTGCTGGTGTCGGGCGCCGGGCTGGCGGTCTTCAACTTGTTCATGATCGTGCCGGCGCTGGTCTATGCGTCGCTGCTGAGCGCCGTGTACGTGTGCGCGCTGGCGTTTTACCTGGCCGGCATCGCCACCACCGCCAGCGGCCTGGCCGGCACCAACGAGCTGGTGCTCGACTGGCCGACCCGCTTCGTCGACGTCAGCGCCGACGACGGCCGCCCGCGCCAGCTGCGCATCGACATCGGCGAGCGCGGCATCAACGTCCATCCCGAGCACGCCGCGCCCTCCGACAGCGCCGCCGACGGCGACGACGATAGCGCCAGCGCCAGCGCCGACCAGGATCAAGGCCAGGACCAGGACCGCGAGGACGCGCGCCAGCGCGAACGGCGGGAGCGGCGCGAACATTCGCGCGTGCTGCGTGGCGCCGAGGCGGTGGCCGACAGCACCGTGCGCATCAGCACCGGCATGGACGCCGGCTCGCGCAGCGCCCAGATCGCGTTCGGCTTCGCCATGGTGCTGGGCGGGATCGGGCTGTGCCTGCTGGCGCTGGCGATCACGCGCGCCACCTGGGTCGGCTTCAAGCGCTACCTGCATATGAACTGGTCGCTGCTGCGCGGCCACGGAGGCTGACATGCGCGCCCTGCTCAAAATCGGCTTCGCCCTGCTGCTGCTCGCATTCCTGCTGATCGGCCTTTCCTACAGCATGCTGCGCACCCAGGTCGCGAGCGGCGCACTGGCGGCCGGCAACCGCCTGGCGGCCAGCGAAACGCGTCCGCTCGACCGCGCCCCGGCGACCGTCGAACTGAACGGCCCATTCAACCTGGTGCTGCGCCAGGGCCCGAAGCCGGCGCTGGAGGTGCGCGGCGAACAGCGCGTGCTGGCCAACGTCGACACCGCGATCGATGGCGACACCCTGCGCATCGCCCCGCGCGGCATCCTGCTGCGCCACCGCCAGCCGATCGAAGTGCGCGTCACGCTGCCGGCCTTGAGCACGCTGCACGTCAGCGGCAGCGGCGAACACACGGTCAGCGGATTTTCCGGCGACCGGCTGGCGCTGTCGATGGACGGCACCGGCAGCATGCGCTTCAACGGGCGCTATCGCATCGTCCAGGCTGGCGCGCATGGCAGCGGCGACCTCGAACTCACCGGCGGCAATTGCGAGGCGGTAAGCGCGGACCTGGCCGGCTCCGGTAGCCTGACGCTGGTCGGCGCGGCGCAGTCGCTGCACGCCGAAGTGCAGGGCTCGGGCCAGCTCGACGCGCGCCACCTGCGCGCCGAGGTCGTCACACTGACCCACCAGGGCTCCGGCCGCAGCAGCATCTACGCGCGCCGCCAGGCCGACGTCGAACTCACCGGCAGCGGCGACGTCGCTGTCTACGGCAATCCGGACCGCCGCGCGGTCACACGGACCGGCAGCGGCAACGTCAGCTTCCACGACTGACGACAGCGCTTCCGGTTTCAGCCCTCGCCCGTCAGCGCAAGCCCAGCCAGCGGCGCGCCGACGGCAGGCCGCGCAGCAGCGTGCGCTCCAGCAGCAGCACCAGCAGCAGCGAGGCGCCGAACAACGGCAGCAGCAGCGCCAGCACCAGCACGATGGCCACCAGCGACAGCGGCGGCGCCGCGCGCAGCGAGGCCCGCGCCGACGGTGGCGGCGCCCCCAGCGCGTCTTTGGGCCGGCGGCGCCACCACATCACGACGCCGCTCACCGTGATCAAGACGATTCCGATCGCATTGAGCAGCAGGATCGCCTGGTTGGCGCGCCCGAACAGCTGGCCCTCGTGCGCCGCCACCGAGACGTTGACCACGCGATCGACGATGTTCTGGTCGGCGAAGCCCTGCACGGCGGTGACGGCGGCATGCGCGGGCGCCACGCTGTAGGTGATGCGCTCGGGCCGGTTCTGCGCGTGCGAGGAAATCGACCAGTCGCGCGCGCCCGCGGCCGGGGCTGCGATCCACACCGGGCGCGCCGGGTGCAGGCGCGCGGCGAGCGGCACCAGCCGGTCGAGGGGCTGCAAGTCCTGGTCGCTGCCTTGCGCTTGCCTTTGCGCTTGCGCTTGCGGCGCCATGGCCGCCATCTCGGCGGCGCTCATGCCGGGCATGGCGGCCATCGCGTCCACGGCTGGTATGTCGGCGCCATCGTTGCCGGATGCCGTGGCACCGGAACGCTGCGCACCGGGCGCTTCGCCGCCGATGGTCCAGTCGGGTGCGCCGCGCGTGGCGGCCCAGTGATTGCGCGCCCAGGTCAGGTAACTGCCCCAGTTGGCCGACCACGGCAGGCCGCTGAGCAGCAGGAATAATGTGACCAGCGAGATCCACAGCCCGGCCGACGCATGCAGGTCGCGCCAGAACGCCCGTCCGCGCAGCTTCAGGCGTGGATACACCAGCCCGCCCAGGCGCCACCGGTCGCGCGGCAGCCAGAGGTACAAGCCGCTGAGGATCATGATCACGCCCCAGGAGCCGGCCAGCTCGACCAGCATCGAGCCGCGCGGTCCGAGCAGCAGTTCGCCGTGCAGGCGCGAGACCACGTCCATGATGCGCTCGTCGTCCCGGATCGTCTTCAGTGGCTGCAGCGTGCGCGGATGGACATACATGCGCACGAGCGCGCCGTCGCGCCGCAGCACGACCTGGGCCGCGCCAGTGGACGTCGCCGGCGGCTCGTAATGATCGAAGGTGGCGCCCGGCAGCGCCGCCAGCGCGGCGCGCGCTTCGCTCGAAGGCGCCGCGCGCGGCCCGTCCAGCGCCAGCGCTTCGTAGGGGCGGTCGAGGACCGCCTCGATGTCGGGCCGGAACAGATAGACCGAACCGGTGATCGCCAGCCAGCAAAAGAACGGCATGCAGAACAGGCCGGCATAGAAATGCCAGCGCCACACGCTCACATAGTCGATCCAGGGTCGGCGCACCGCTTGGGTCGCGGCTTGGGTGGATGGACTGGTCATGTCAGAAGCGGTAGGCCACGGTCAGTTGCGCCGAGAACGGCTGGCTCGGGGCCAGCGTGTAATTGAAGACGCTGGCCGAACCGCCAGTGTAGTAGCGGCGGTCGAACAGGTTCGTCAGGTTCAACTGGGTGCGCCACGGGCCGCTCTGGTAATACACGGCTGCGTCGGCGCGTACGTAGCCCGGCAGCCGGTAGGTATTGGGCAGGTTCGCTTCGCGCGCGCCGACGTAGTACAGGCCGGCGCCGGCGCCCAGCCCGTGCAACGCCGGCGCCTGGAATTCGTAGGTGCTCCAGGCGCTGGCGTGGTGGCGCGGCACGTTCGACAGCGCGTCGCCGACCGGCAGCGTGGTGTCGCTGTCGACCGTGGCGTCGAGGTAGGTATAGCTGGCGATCAGTTTCCAGTTCGGCGCCAGCGTGCCGGCGACGTCGAACTCGAGCCCGCGGCTACTCTGCCTGCCGGTCAGGACTTCGCGCATCGGGTCCGCCGGGTCGGCCGTGAGGATGTTCTCACGCTTGAGGTCGAAGACTGCCAGCGTCGCATTCAGGCGGTCCTTGACGAGCTCGTATTTGACGCCGGCCTCGGTCTGCTGGCCGATCTCGGCGTCGTAGGTGCTGGTGCTGACGCCGTGCGCGACGTTGGGCGCGTGGCTGCGGCTCCAGTCGGCGAACAGCGAGGTGCGCGCGTCCGGCTGCCAGACCACGCCGATGCGCGGGGACCAGGCGTTCTGCGATCCGCGCGCGACCTCGTTCCCGCCCAGCAGCTCGCGGTTTTCGAAGCGGTCGGCGCGCAGGCCCAGGTGCAGTTTCCAGCGCGGGGCGATGTCGACCAGGTCCTGCAGGTACACGCCCAGATCCTTGCCCTGGGCTTGGTGATAGGGACCGGCCGGCGATGCGTCCAGCAGTGGAAACAGCGCGGCGGGATTGGCCAGGTCCAGCGTCAGCGTCGCCACCGGCGAGCCGGCGCCGCCCTGCTCCAGGTAGCCATAGTCGATCCCGGCCAGCAGGGCATGCTTGAAGCCGCCGGCGAACACGCGCCCGGCCAGCTCGGCCTGCACGTCGTACTGGCGCGAGGCTTCGTTGGCGGCGCTGTAGACCGAATAGTCGAGCAGATCGCCGCCGCTGTAGCCGTCCAGGTTCGGGAAGCTCTGCTGGGAGCGCTGGTGCGCATAGGCGTAATGCGCCGCCATGCGCAGCTTCCAATCGTCGTTCAGCACGTGTTCGAACAGGAGCGAGGCAGCCTGCGTGCCGTTGCGGCCGTAGTCGCCGGCCGCGCCCGGCACCATGCCGTCGCGCAGGCCGTAGTAGCGCGTCGGCGACAAGGCGCGGTAATCGGGGATGTTGGGCACGCCGAAATCGAAGCCGTCGCGGTTCAGGTGATTGAACTCGGCCAGGAACACGACCGAGTTGGCGCGCCCGTCGGCCCAGGAGATGGCCGGCGCCAGCGACCACGAATCGGTGCCGGCATCGTCGCGGTAGCCGCGGTTCTTCTCGACTGCACCGTTCAGGCGCACCGACAGGCCGGGCTGCAGCGCGCGGTTGACGTCGAGCGTGGCGCGGGTCAGGCCATAGCTGCCGACGGTGACGGCGGCTTCGCCGAAATCCTCGGCCTGCGGGCGCTTGGACACGGTGTTCACGTAACCGCCGACCGCGCCCACGCCGCCGTACAGCGCGCCGGCCGGGCCCTTGAAGACTTCGACGCGCTCGATGTTCTGGACGTCGCGGAAAGCCAGGTAGCCATAGTCGCGGAAGCCATCGCGCAAGCCGTTGTTTTCCGAAAAGCCGCGGATGTTGAAGAAGGTCGCGCCGTTGCCGCCGTAGGTGGATTCGGCCAGCACGCCACTGACGTTTTCCAGCAGCTGGTCGGTGCGGGTGACGCCGCGGTCGGCCAGGACTTCATGCGGCACCACCTGGATCGAAGCGGCCAGGTCTTTCAAGGGCGCGTCCGTGCGCACGGTACTTGCTGCGCCGGCGGCCTGGTAGCCTTCGGCGATGCCGTGCACGGTGACGGTCGGCAGCGCCTGGGCAGCGGTTTCGTCGTCGGCATGGGCCGAGGCCGCATGGGAAACGAGCGCAAAAGGAAAAGCAAAAGACAGGGCCACGGCGATCGGCGTGGCGCGCATGCGAGCGCAAGCGCTGGACAAGCGGATGGATTGGGACATTGGAGCTCCTCGAACTGGATTCATCGACGCCGTGCATGAGCTGTCACGCGCGCGCCTGCCAGCATGGCCGCGTACGCCGGCAAAGACTGCCACGCACGATGCGGCATGCATAGGCGCGCACGCAAAGCGCGTCCTTGCGGATGCGCCAAAGCGTCACGACGGCAAACAGAGATGGATTCAGGCCGAGGCGGGCGGCCCGCGCGGGCTCGATGCGGTCCAGGCAAACAGCGGCGCGACCGACTGGTAGAACAGCGGAGGATGATACGTGCGGGCCAGCGGTGCCGCAAAGGCGGGATGGAGCGGCGTCGGCAGCAGCCCCTGGCCGGCGTGCATGGCGCAATACGGGCAATGCTCGAGGAAATGCTCGAAACGGTGCGGATTCGATTTGCCGGCCGGAGCGTTGGCGATGACGATGGTCTTCATGCCTTCCATCGTGCACACCTGCACTTCCTGGTCGGCCAGCGCGACGGCGGCCATCGCGTGCGAAATCGTCGGCGCGAGCGCGCTGAACAGGATGGCCAGTGCGGCGATCCAGATCCAGGCGACCCTTTGCTTGACCAGTTTGTGCATATGACAATTATAGCGGAAGCGTGCCGGCGCGATTTTTCAGGCGTGCATACGCGCTCAGTCAGGCGAACGGCAGAGCCAGTCGAGCGCGCCCTGCCCGGCCGCGCGGCCGCTGCCGAAGCAGGCGGTCAGCAGATAGCCGCCGGTCGGCGCTTCCCAATCGACCATCTCGCCGGCCACGAACACGCCGGGCAGCGCGCGCAGCATGCCGGCTTCGCTCTCGAGCGCTTCGAAACGCACGCCGCCGCCGCTGCTGATCGCCTCGTCGATCGGGCGCGCGCGCAGCAGCGTCAACGGCAAGGCCTTCAATGCCTGCGCCAGGCGCACCGGATCGGCGAATTCCGCCTTGCCCAGGCATTCGCGCAACAGCCCGGCCTTGACGCCCGCAATGCCGAGCCGGCTCTGCAGATGGCTGGACAGCGAGCGCGAGCCGCGCGGGCGCGCGACTTCGTCCAGCACGCGCTCGGCGCCGTGGTCGGGCAGCAGGTCGAGGTAGACCGTGGCCTGGCCGGCGCGCGCGATGCGGTCGCGGATTGCGCCGGACAGCGCATACACCAGGCTGCCCTCGATGCCGGTCGCGCTGATCACGAACTGCCCCTTGCGATAATCGACGCGGCCGTCTTCGCCATCCAGGCCGAGCGCCACCGTGGTCAAGGGCGCGCCTGCGTGGCGCTCGCGGAAATGCGCGCTCCAGTCGACCTCGAAACCGCAGTTCATCGGCACCAGCTCGGCCACCTCGACCGCGCGCTCGCGCAGCAGCGGCACCCAGGCGCCGTCCGAACCCAGGCGCGACCAGCTGGCCCCGCCCAACGCCAGCACCACCGCTTCGGCGCCCTCCAGATGCTCGCCTTCGGGCGTGGCGAACAGCAGCCGGCCGTCGCGCCAGCCGATCCAGCGGTGCCGCATATGAAAGCGTACGCCAGCTTCGCGCAGGCGGTGCAGCCAGGCGCGCAGCAGCGGCGCCGCCTTCATGTCGGTCGGGAATACCCGCCCGGAGGTGCCGACGAAGGTCTCGATGCCGAGCCCATGGATCCAGTCACGCACCTGCGCCGGCGTGAAGCCGTCCAGCCAGCGCTCGACCTGCGCGCGGCGCGCGCCGTAGCGGCCTTTGAACGCATCGACGTCTTCGGCATGCGTGATGTTCATGCCGCCCTTGCCGGCAAGGAGGAACTTGCGCCCGCTCGAGGCCATGGCGTCGTACACATCGACCTGCACGCCGCCCGCGGCCAGGACTTCGGCCGCCATCAGGCCGGCGGGACCGGCGCCGATGACGATGGCGCGGCGCGATGGATTAAGAGTGACGTTCATGGCGGGACCGGATGGAAAAACGCAAGCCGAGCATTGTAGTGCACGCGCCGAAAAGCGTTGCGAAGAAAAGATGTAAAGGAAGCTTGACACCGGCCTACAGCGCGCCCAGGATGTAAAGCATACTTTACATCAGGAGGAAGCCATGTACGAAAAGCGCGTCTCCCGTGCCTACAACCTCGAGCTGCTGGTCTCCCTCGTGGTGTACGCGCTGCTGCTGGTCGGATCGATCCGCTTCGGCCGGCCGATGGACGAGGGCCCGGGGCGCACCCTGGTGCTGCTGGCGCCAATGCTCGGCTTCGGCCTGATGCTGCGCGCGCTAGTGCGCCACGTGGCGCGCGTCGACGAGTACCAGCGCGTGCGCCTGCTGGAAAATGTCGCGCTGGCCGCCGCCATTACTGCGGCCCTGAGCTTCAGCTACGGCTTCCTCGAAACCGCCGGCTATCCCAAGCTATCGATGTTCAGCGTGTGGATCGCCCTCGGCGCCAGCTTCGCCGCGGTGATCGCGCTGCGGGCATGGCGCGAACGCGAATGATGGCTGACTTAAGGCCATGAAGAACCAGATCAAAGAATTGCGCGCCGCGCGCGGCTGGAGCCAGGCCCATCTGGCCGACCAGCTGTCGGTATCGCGCCAGACCGTGATCGCGATCGAGACCGGGCGCTACGACCCGAGTCTGCCGCTCGCCTTTGCGATATCCAAGCTGTTCGACCAAGCGATCGAAACGATCTTTTATCCAGACCAGGAGCCAGCATGAAACCCGCCGTCGCCCGCGCCATCTTCATCACCGCCATCCTCGGCGCCATCGCCTCGACGCGCCATTCCGAGGCCCAGACCGCGGCGCCTGCATCGCCGGCGCCAGCGGCCGCGCCGCAAGCCAACCGCTTCGCCGCCACCCTCGCCCCGGCCGAGCGCTTCGAAGTGCGCGGCGTGCTGGTCGAACGCCACGGCAGCGGCGGCCGCCCGCTGATCCTGATCCCGGGCCTGGTCAGCGGCAGCTGGGTCTGGCAAGACACGATCCGCGCCTTCAGCAAGGACCACACGATCTACGTGCTGACGCTGCCGGGCTTCGACGGCCGTGCGCCGGCCGGACCGAATCCAATGGCGAATGCGCGCGCCGCGGTCGAGGAGTTGATCGCCGCGCGCAAGCTGGACAAGCCGGTCATCGTCGGCCACAGCCTGGGCGGCACGCTCGCCATCGCGGTGGCCGAGGACCGCCCGGAGGCGATCGGCGGCGTGGTCGCGATCGACGGCCTGGCGGTGATGCCGGGCACCGAAGACCTGCCCGCCAGCGCGCGCCCGGCCGCTGCGGAGCGCATCCGCAACGGCATGGCGGGGGCCAAAGGCGAGGCCTTCGCCCGTCAGCAGCAGGGCTATATGCGCACGATCGGCGTGCTCGACATGGACATGGCCGACGAGCTGGCCAGGCTGAGCGCGCGCAGCGATCCGGCCTCGGCCGCCCAGTACGCGGCCGACGACGTCGCGCTCGACCTGCGTCCCGGCTTGAAGACGATCACGGCGCCGGTGCTGGTGATCGCGCCCTTCTACGACCAGGACGGGGCCTCGCAGGGCATCGCCGAAAAGGACAAGACCGACTATTACGCGCGCCTGATGGAAGGCACGCCCAAGCTGCAAGTCCTGTCGGTGGCGCCGGCGCGCCACTTCGCGATGTTCGACGAGCCGCAGAAGGTCACCGAGGCGATCCGGAACTTCCTGAAGACGCTTTGACCGGCGCGGCGTCGACCTTGTCCAGCGTCGCGCCGACCCAGTGCTGCAGCGCGGCGTCGTCGGCCATGTTGCCCTCGAAGGCGACGTCCGGTACGAACGGCTCGCGCGTGGCTTGCGAAGTCTTGAACCACGCGGTCGGGATGCGCAGCCGGCCCTGGCCGCTCGGCAGCGGCACCGACGAAATCTCGCCGAACGGCGAATAGCCCAGGGTCGGCTCGCCCAGCACCATGCTGTCGCCGATGGCGCGGATTTGCTGCAGGAAGTTCATGCACGAGCTGAAGCAGCTGCGGTCGATCACGGCGGCGATGCGCGGGCCATGCGGCCGCACGAGCGGCGTCAGCGGACGCTCGGCGGCGCCGGGCTCGCCGTCGACCAGCGCCAGGCGCTGGCCGCGCGCGATCGCGGCCTCGACCTTGGTCAGGCTCGCTTCAAATCCGGCCTTCGACGCCGCGAACGCCGGCGTGGCGATGTAGTGCTTCAATACCGCCACCGTATTGGCATCGGCGACCATGTATTCCTCGGCCCCGCCGGCCACGGCGGCACGATCGGCGAACGGCGCGCCGAACAGCGCGGCCAGCGCGCGGCTGCCCAGGCTCGAGTCGCCGCCGCCGTTGCCGCGCAAGTCGAACACCACCCATCCCGACTTCGGCAGCGCGGCCAGGCGCGGGTACAGCGCGCCGTAGGCCGCGTTCGACGCGGCGCCATCGAAATCCGGCATGCCGACCCATTGCTTGCCGGCGCCGATCGAACTCAGTCCGACCGGCAGCGCCTGGGCATGCACGCTGCGCTGGGCGTCGATCACGTGCGCGCGCGCGGCGGCGTCCGCCAGGCTGTGCAGGGGCAGCGCATACGTCCGCCGGGCGCCGCCCGGCAGCACGAAGGTGCAGGCCTTTGGCGTCCAACCGAGTCCCATATCGACCATCGATTGCTGGGCCAGGAAGGCGTAGGTACCGGCGTATTCGACGCTGCGGTTCCAGAACGGCGCGAGCGCGGTCTGCAGGTAGGTGCCGAACCACACGCCGTCGCACTCGAGCACCTCGGTCCCTTGCGGCGGCAGCGGCGTGGGCCAATCCGGCTCCGACCAGGCCACCCGGTAGCGCCCGTCGCGCGCCTTGGGCCGGTCGACGATCAGGCCGGTCCAGGCGCGCCGCTCTAGGTGCAGGTCGATGCCGGTATGCGGATCGCCGAAGCCGGCGATGAAGCGCATCATCAGGCGGCGGTAATCCTGTTCGCTGCGCGCCAGCGCGGCTTCTGCCAGGGCCGTGTGCAGGCCGGTCTCGAGCGGCACGGTGACGCTCGGCATCCCGGCAGCGACGCCGACGTGCTTGCCGGCCATCGCCGCGCCGGCGAATTCGACGTCGCGCCTGGCCAACACAGACCAGTCGGTGGCGACAGCCGGCGCCGCGGCCGGCGCAGCGGGGGCAGCAGCCTGTCCGGCAGCGGCGCAGCCGAGCCGCGCCAGCGCCATCAGGGCCGGCAACAGCGTGGCGCAGGCGCGCGCGCTGGGGGTACGGGCGCGCGCACGCGCGAGTGAGTGGATCGGCTGGGTCATGGCAAATGATTCAATCAAGAAACATCAACCCATGTTGCCATATAAACAGTATCGCAGCAAGCCAGGCGCCTGCCGCCCCGCTCAACCCGGCATCGGCACGCTGCCGCCCGCCTTTACCTCGCGCATCACGAACGAGGTGTAGACCTCCTTGATGCTCGGCAGCGCGTTGATGTAGCTTTCCGAGAACACGCCATAGGCTTCCAGGTCCTTGGCCAGCGCCATCAGCTGGTAATCGTAGCGCCCGGAGATGCGGTGGCAGGAAAGCACCTGCGGGATGGCCTGCACCGCGCGCTCGAAAGCCTGCAGGTGTTTCGTGTCCTTCTTGTCGAGCGAGATGTGCACGAAGGCAGTCACCTGGTAACCCAGCTTGGCCGGGTCCAGGCGTGCCTGGTAAGCCCGGATCACACCCTCTTCTTCCAGCCGCTTGACGCGCCGCCAGCATGGCGAGGTCGACAGCGACACCCGCTCCGCCAGGTCGGCGCTCGACAGCCGGGCGTTGTCCTGCAGTTGTTCGAGGATCTGGAGATCGACCCGGTCCAGTCGCGATGTAGTCATTGCGTCGATGTCACGAAATTGAAATAAACGTTGCGTGTTGCGGTGCAGCGCGTACTTACTATAGCAAATCTTGCCCATGCATAAACCATATAATTTTTTTCATCAGCAACGTTTATGCAATACAGAGCGGCCCGTCCTGCGTTCCGCGGCCGCTCCACTCGCAGCGATGTGCGCCCAGGTTTCCATTCGCAGACCACAGGAGTTACCGCATGACCCGTGCAGTATTGAGACTCAAACCGACCGCAGTCATCGTCGGCGCCGCCCTGGCCGCGTTTGCCGGCCAATCCGCGCTGGCGCAAAGCGAGGCCGATGACAGCATGATGAAGCAGGTCGTCGTCACCGGCTCCTCGATCAAACGCATCGAGGGCGAGACCGCGCTGCCGGTGCAGGTACTCAAACGCGCCGACATCGAACGCAGCGGCGCCACCTCGACCGAGGAACTGGTCAAGCAGCTCAGCTCGCTGTCGAGCGCCGGCACCGCCACCACCGCCGCCAATGCGTCCGGTTATGGCGGCGGCAGCATCGCCACCGTGTCGCTGCGCGGCCTGGGCGGCGGCCGCACGCTGGTGCTGATCAACGGGCGCCGCACCTCGGTGTACGGCGGCGGCTCGGCCGGCTCGGCCGGTTCCTCGGTCGACGTCAACAGCATCCCGCTGGCGGCGATCGAGCGCGTCGAGGTGCTCAAGGATGGCGCCTCGGCGGTGTACGGCAGCGACGCCATCGCCGGCGTGGTCAACTTCATCCTGCGCAAGGATTACAAGGGCGTCGAGCTGAGCGCCAGCGACGGCCAGCCGACCCGCGGCAGCCACGGCCAAGACCAGAAGGTCGGCATCTTCGCCGGCAAGGGCGACTTCGAGAACGATGGCTACAACGTGACCGCCGGCCTGTCGGCGCAAAAGACCAGCGCGATCTACGGCTACGAGCGCGCTTACGCCCGCCGTCTGGACGTCGAGCACCAGAACGACTACACCTCGTCGATCTCCTTCCCGGCCAACGTCACCCTGCTCAACAAGAACAGCGCGCTGGCCAATCCGGCCTTGCCCAATTGCGGGCCGGTGTCGGAAGTCTCGCCCTACACCAGCACCCGCTGCAGCTTCGACAACAGCCCCTCGGTGTCGCTCCAGCCGACCATCGAGAAATTCAGCCTGCTGCTCAACGGCCGCAAGAAGCTGGGCGGCGACCTCGAAGCCTACTTCGAGACCGGCTACACCGAAAACCGCATCACCTCGACCACCCAGGCCGTGCCGATGGCCTACAACGCCATCACCACCGCGTCCAACCCTTACGTCCCGGCCTACAAGGCCCTGATCGGCCAATACCCGGGCGCGGCCAAGTACAACTACGGCATCGGCGGCTTCGTGCTGATCCCGAGCAGCCCCTACTACCCGACCGCATTCGCCGCCGCCAACGGCCTGTCCGGCCTGCCGCTCGCGCTGCAGTACCGCGACGTCGCCAACGGCACCCGCGCAACGCGCGACACTTCGCAGGCCACGCGCGCATTGGGCGGTATCCGCGGCACGCTGGCCGGCTGGGACGTCGACGGTGCCCTGCTGTGGAGCCAGAGTAAAGTCTACGAAGACCTGCTGGCCGGCTACGCCCAGTACTCGAAGGTGCTGCCCATCCTGAACTCGGGCGTGATCAACCCGTTCGGCGCCACCACGGACGCGGCCGCCCTGCAGAGCGTCAAGAACGCCGAGTTCCGCGGCACCTCTTACGGCAGCCTGACCTCGACCACCTCGCTCGACTTCAAGGGCACGCGCGAGCTGTTCCAGCTGCCGGCCGGCGCGCTGGCGATCGCCGTCGGCGGCGAACTGCGGCGCGAGAAGTTCTCGTACAACCCGTCGGTCGCGATCCAGACCGGCGACATCGCGGGCCTGGGCGGCAATTCGTTCGCCGTGACCGGCCAGCGCAACGTCGAAGGCGTGTACGTCGAGGCCAATATTCCGATCGTCAAGACGCTGGACGGCGACGTCGCGGTGCGCTACGACCACTACCAGGGCGTGGGCAGCACCACCAACCCGAAAGCCTCGCTGCGCTGGCAGCCGACCAGCGCATGGCTGGTGCGCGGCTCGGTCGGCACGGGTTTCCGCGCGCCGTCGCTGACCGACCTGTACACGCCGCAGGCCACCAGCATCACCGCCAACGGCACGCGCGACCCGATCCGCTGCCCGAACATCGCCACCGGTGCGCCGAACGACTGCAACTTCCAGTTCACCACGGTCACCGGCGGCAACCCGAACCTGAAGCCCGAGAAGTCGGTGTCGATCACGGCCGGCATCATGTTCGAACCGACCCGCGACTTCTCGCTGGCGATCGACGGCTTCAAGGTCAATCTGAAGGATGCGATCGTGGTCGGCGGCCTGTCCTCGACCTACTTCCTGGCCAACGCCGCCCGCGCCACCCAGTACGCCCAGTACATCCAGCGCGGCGCCCCGGACGGCAACGCCAGCGGCGTCGGCCCGATCGTCGGCATCCAGCAAACCAACGCCAACCTGTTCCGAACCAACGTGGCCGGCGCCGACGTCGACGGCCGCTGGGTGCTGCGCCTGCCGCAATCGAGCCGCCTGCTGCTGCGCCTGTCGGGCACCTGGCTCGGCAAGTACGACACCCAGGGTCCGGACGGCAGCTACACCAGCGCGCTCGACCAGGCGCTGAACGCCTCCGGCGGCGTGGTGCTGCGCTGGAAGCACAACGCCAGCGCGACCTACCAGATGGGCGATTACGAAGCGACGCTGGAGCAGAACTACCAGAAGGGCTATACCGATGCCGCCGCCAACCGCGCGCCCGCGGGCACGCCCGCGCGCAAGGTCGATGCGTACGACACCTTCGACCTGCAGCTCGCCTACAATGGCTGGCGCAACATGCACGTCGCGGTCGGCGTGAAAAACCTGTTCGACCGCGATCCGCCGTACACCAACCTGACCTCGAACTTCCTGGGCGGGTACGACGTCAGCTACGCCGATCCGCGCGGCCGCTTCGCGTACGTGAACCTGAGCTACCGCTTCAAATAAGCGTTGCCGTTTTTCAGCGCCGGTCGCGCAGGCCGGCGCTTTTTCGTTCTCAAAGGAGTCACATGCATCGCATCGTCAAGAACACCCTCCCCTTGCTGCTGGCCGGCGCCGGCGCGCTTACCTCAGCCCAGGCCGCCGATCCCGTGCTGCCGGCGCACCAGGCCGAGATCGACGCCATCGTGCGCGAGATCTCGCCGGCACGCATCAAGGCCTATGACGACAAACTGGTCAGCTTCGGCACCCGCCACACCATGTCCGACACCACGTCGAACACGCGCGGCATCGGCGCTGCGCGGCGCTGGATCAAGGCCGAGCTGGAGCGCTGCGGCGCCGGCAAGCTGGACGTGCAATTCGACAGCCACATGCACATGATCGACAACCGCATCTCGCGCCCGACCGAGATCGTCAACGTGGTCGCGACCCTGCCCGGCACGCAAGCGGCGGCTAAGGACCGCTACTACGTGGTCAGCGGCCACTACGATTCGCGCGTCACCGACGTGATGAACGTCACCGCCGACGCCCCCGGCGCCAACGACGACGCCTCCGGCACCTCGGCGGTGATGGAGATGGCCTGCGTGATGGCCAAGCACAAGTTCGATGCGACGCTGGTGTTCATGACGGTGGCGGCAGAGGAACAAGGCCTGTACGGCGCCGCCAACTGGGCCGCGTTGGCCAAGGCGCGTCACCTGAACATCGCCGGCATGTTCGACAACGACATCATCGGCAGCTCGCACGACGAGAAGGGCAACAAGGACGGCTCGCGCGTGCGCCTGTTCGCCGAGGGCGTCGCGCCGACGCCCTCGATCTCGCCCGATCAACGCACGCTGCTGGTGACCGGCGGCGAGAACGACTCGATCACGCGCCAGCTCGGCCGCTACGTGAAAGAGACCGGCGAAGCCTACGTGCCGAACTTCCACGTCGACCTGATCTACCGCCGCGACCGCTACCTGCGCGGCGGCGACCACAGCCCCTTCCTCGACGCCGGCTACGCCGCGGTGCGCTTCACCGAGCCGCACGAAGACTTCGACCACCAGCACCAGGACTTGCGCACCGAGAACGGCAAGAAGATCGGCGACCTGCCGGAATTCGTCGACCCCGAATACATCGCCCAGGTCACGCGCGTGAACGCCGCCTCGCTGGCTTCGCTGGCGCTGGCGCCGGCCGCGCCGGAAGCCGTGAAGGTGCTGACCAAGAACCTCGACAACGGCACCGACCTGGCCTGGAAAGCCAACAGTGAACCCGACCTGGCCGGCTATCGCGTGGTGTGGCGCGACACCGATGCGCCGCTGTGGCAGGGTTCGAAGTTCGTCGGCAACGTGACCACGGCCCGCCTCGAGCTGTCGCACGACAACCTGATCTTCGGCGTCCAGGCCGTCGACAAGGACGGCAACGTCAGCCCGGCGACCTATCCGCTGCCGGCCCGCTGATCTCGCCTAGCCCGACCCGACGCCGCGGCCTTCAGCGCCGCGGCGTTTTCATTTCTGCTTCCTACAGATCGTTTGAGCCAGCGCAAAGAGCAAGCTCATGCGCTCGGCATACTCATGGCCACGCCCAGCCATTCGCGGCACATCAGCGTTGTGAATATGTGATATGCGCATGAATAATTTCTTGACAACTGCATGGCTGAGCCTATGCTTATACCACCATAACAACGAACGATGCACGCCTCGGCGTCGTCCCGGGACGTTCACGATTCGGCCAGGTAGTCCGTAGTGCCATCTTGGAGGATGTTTATGTCGTCGGTCATGACTCGCAGGACACTGCTGGGCGCAATCGCGACCAGCCCGCTTTGGCTGCACACCGCCTGGGCCCAGCCCACGAACCTCAAGATTTCCCACCAGTTCCCCGCCGGCAGCGTCGCCGAGGGCGACTTCCGCGACCGGCTGTGCCGCATGTTCGCGACCGAAGCCGAGCGCCGCACCAAGGGCAAGCTGAAATTCTCGATCTACCCCGGCTCGTCGCTGATGAAGAGCGAGGCCCAGATCCCGGCCCTGGCCCATGGCGCGCTCGACATGTCGCTGGTGCCGCTGTCGTATGCGGGTGCGGAGTTCCCCGAAGTGAACATCGGCCTGATGCCGGGCCTGGTGACCTCCTACCAGCAAGGCTACGCCTGGAAGAACGAAGAGATCGGCAAGGAATTCCAGCGCATCCTGATGGACAAGGGCATCGTCATCCTGAGCTGGATCTGGCAGGCCGGCGGCGTGGCCTCGCGCGGAAAACCGATCGTCGACCCGCAGGATGCCGCCGGCATGAAGGTGCGCGGCGGTTCGCACGAGATGAACATGATCTTGGAGAAGGCCGGCGCCAGCGTGGTCGACATGCCGTCCAACGAGATCCGCAAGGCCATGCAGCAGGGCCAGCTCGACGCGGCCATGACCTCGTCCTCCTCGCTGATCTCGTTCCGCCTGGACGAGGTCTCGAAGTACGTCACCACGGCGCGCGGCGGCGCCTACTGGTTCATGCTGGAGCCGCTGCTGATGTCGCGCGCGGCGTTTGAAAAACTGCCGCGCGACCAGCAAGCGATGCTCATGGCGGTTGGCGCCGATCTGGAAAGCTTCGCGCAGCGCTCGGCGCAGATGGACGATGCCGCCGTGGCGGCGCTGTTCCAGGGCGCCGGCGGACGCACCGTCGACCTGAACGACGCCTCGCTGCGCAAATGGCAGGACATCGCACGCAATACGGCCTGGCAGGATTACGCGGGGCGCAATGCCAACTGCGCCAAGCTGATGGCGCTGGCGGAGAAGACGGTGGCCTGAAACACAGGGCGGCGCGCTCGGCCGCCTGACCGCCTTAGCCGCCTGACCGGCTCAGCCGCCGGTCACAGGGGGAAAGAACGCCACTTCGCCGCCCGCTGCGATCGGCGTCTCGGGCGCGCACATCTGCTGGTTGAACGCCATGCGCAGCGCGCGCTGGTGGCCCAGGGCTTCGGCCCAGGCGCCGCCGCGCGCGATCAACAGGTCGCGCACCGCGCCGACCGTCGTCACGCCTTGCGGCAGGTCGACCGCTTCCGAGGCGCTGCCGACGGCCTCGCGCACGCTGGCAAAAAATCGCAGGTTGATGTTCATTGGTGTTGCTCGGTTTTGCTTAGTGTTGCTCAGTGTTGTAAAGCCGCGAACGGAATGAAGCGCACGACGTCGCCGCGCGCGATGCTCTGGCCGGCCGGGTTGTCGACCAAACCATCGGCCCACACGGTCGAGGTCAGCACGCCGGAGCCCTGGTTCGGGAACAGTTCCAGGCCGCCCTCGGCATTCATGCGCGCGCGCAGGAATTCGTTGCGGCGATCAGGCTTGGGCCAATCGAAATCGGCGCGCGCCGGGATCGACAGCGGCGCCACCGGACCGCTCACGCCCTGCAGGCGCAGCAGGAACGGGCGCACGAACAGCAGGAAGGTGACGAAGCTCGACACCGGGTTACCCGGCAGGCCCAAAAAGTACGCCGAGCCCCCGTACGCGGCTTCAACGCCCTCGCCTTCAGAATGCACCGCCTCGCGCCGCACCGCGCCGAACGCCAGCGGCTTGCCCGGCTTGACCGCGATCTGCCACATGTTCAGCGTGCCCTCGGCCTCGACCGCCGGCTTGATGTGGTCTTCCTCGCCGACCGAGACGCCGCCCGAGGTGATGATCAGGTCGTGCGCCTGCGCGGCCGCGCGCAGGGTCGCGCGCGTGGCGTCCAGCGTATCGGGCACGATGCCGAAGTCGGTGAATTCGACGCCGAAGTTTTCCAGCAGCGCACGCAGCGTGAAGCGGTTCGAGTTGTAGATCGCGCCCGGCGCCAGCGGCTCGCCCGGCATCGCCAGCTCGTCGCCGGTGAAGAACACGGCGACGCGCACGCGTCGGCGCACCGGCAGCGTCGCCAGGCCGACCGATGCCGCCAGCCCCAGTTCCTGGCTGCGCAGGCGCGTGCCGGCCGGCAGGATGACCGAATGTTCGCGTACGTCCTCGCCGCGGCGGCGGATCCATTCGCCGGCCTTGGGCGCATGGCGCACGATGACCTGATCGCTGCCGGGCACGGCCTCGCATTGTTCCTGCATCACCACCGCGTCGGCGCCTTCCGGAATCAGCGCGCCGGTGAAGATGCGCGCCGCGGTACCCGGTTCGAGCGGCTGGCCGACGTGGCCGGCCGGGATGCGCTGGGCCACGCGCAGGGTCGCTTCGCCCCCGGCGCAATCCTGCGCGCGCACGGCGTAGCCATCCATCTGCGTATTGTCTGCCGAGGGAACGTCGAGCAGCGAGACCTGGTCCGCAGCCAGCACGCGGCCGTTCGCTTCCAGCGTCGGCACGCTTTCGACGTCCTCGACCGGACGCACGGCCTCGAGCAGGAAGTCGAGCGCCTGCTGCACGCTCAGCATCGGCTTGCGGGCGGGTGCGTTCATTGGGCCGCCTCCGCCGGCGCCTGGCCTGCGCGATCCGGGCCGCCTTGGTCCAAGCCCGTGTGGGCACTGATGAAGGCCTTCATCTGCGTCACGTCCGGATGCATGACCGTAAAGCGTTGCGGCAGGGTCTCGATGTCCTCGAAGCCGGCCGGGCGCGCCGCGTCGGCGCCGAGCGCTTCCAGGATGGTCTCGTTGAACTTCGCGGCCAGCGCGGTTTCCAGCACGATCATCGGAATGCCCGGCTCGACGTGTTCGCGCGCGACCTTGACGCCGTCGGCGGTGTGGGTGTCGATGGTGATGCCGTAGTCGTCGAACACGTCGCGGATCGTCGCCAGGCGGTCTTCGTGGGTCGAGCAGCCGGACACGAAGCCATACTCGGCCACGCGCTTGAACTCGTCGCCGTCGCTGCCCGGCGCGCCCGACAGGTCGAAGCCGCCGTGCGTGTCGACCTTGCGGAACAGCGCGTGCGTGCGCTCGGAATCGCGCCCGACCAGGTCGTAGACGAAGCGCTCGAAGTTCGAGGCTTTCGAGATGTCCATCGACGGGCTGCTGGTGTGGTAAGTTTCGCTCGACTTACGCACGCGATACACGCCGGTGCGGAAGAATTCGTCGAGCACGTTGTTTTCGTTGGTCGCGACCACCAGTTTATCGATCGGCAGGCCCATCATGCGCGCGATGTGGCCGGCGCAGATATTGCCGAAGTTCCCCGACGGGACCGTGAACGAGACCTTCTGCGCGTTGTCGGACGTGGCTTTGAGGTAGCCGCGGAAGTAATACACGACCTGGGCCACCACACGCGCCCAATTGATCGAGTTGACGGTGCCGATCTTCTGGCGCGCCTTGAACGACAGGTCGTTTGAGACCGCCTTGACCAGGTCCTGGCAATCGTCGAACACGCCTTCGACCGCGATGTTGAAGATGTTCGGGTCCTGCAGGCTGAACATCTGCGCGGTCTGGAAGGCGCTCATCTTCTTGTGCGGCGACAGCATGAACACGCGGATGCCGCGCTTGCCGCGCATCGCGTACTCGGCGGCGCTGCCAGTGTCGCCGGAGGTCGCGCCGAAAACGTTCAGCTCATCGCCGTTCTTGGCCAGCGCGTACTCGAACAGGTTGCCGAGCAATTGCATCGCCATGTCCTTGAACGCCAGCGTCGGGCCGTTCGACAAGCCCTGCAGGATCAGCGTACGCTCGGGCGACTGCTCCAGCACGCGCAGCGGGGTGATCTCATTCGCCGATTCGTCGGCGCGCGCGTTGCGGTACACCTCTGGCGTATAGGTGCGCGCGGTGAGCGCCTTCAGGTCGGCGTCCGGAATATCGGTGGCAAACTTGCGCAGCACCTCGAAGGCGAGTTCCGCGTAGGACAGGCCGCGCCAAGCATCGAGCTCGGCGCCGCTGACCTGCGGATACTCGGATGGCAGGTACAGCCCGCCGTCCGGCGCCAGGCCGCCCAGCAAGATGGTGGAGAAGGTTTCAGGATTGCGGGCTGCGGACGCGCTGCTGGCGCGGGTGGACACATAGTGCATACGGTATGAACGGTAAAAAGATCCGGTTGGCTGGCGTTGGTCTTTTATTATAGTCCGGCCAGCCGGAGATTGCCGTTTTACCGAATATTGTTCAGGCCATCGTGCGTCCGGAACCCATCAGCAGGCCGCGTGATTCACCGTCACCACGTGGATCGCCAGCCCGCCCAGCGAGGTTTCCTTGTACTTGGCCTGCATGTCGTAGCCGGTCTGGCGCATGGTCTCGATCACCTCGTCGAGGCTGACGAAGTGGGTGCCGTCGCCCTTGAGCGCCAGCGATGCCGCCGTGATCGCCTTGATCGCGCCCATGCCGTTGCGCTCGATGCACGGGATCTGCACCAGGCCGCCGATCGGGTCGCAGGTCATGCCCAGGTGGTGCTCGATGCCGATCTCGGCCGCGTTCTCGATCTGCTCGTTGGTGCCGCCGAGCGCCGCCACCAGCCCGGCCGCCGCCATCGCGCAAGCCACGCCGACCTCGCCCTGGCAGCCGATCTCGGCGCCGGAAATCGACGCGTTCTTCTTGCACAGCATGCCGATCGCGCTGGAAGTCAGCAGGAAGTCGCGGATGCCTTGCTGCGGGTTGGTCGGACGGCAATCCTCGGCATAGTAGCGCCCCACCGCCGGGATGATGCCAGCCGCGCCATTGGTCGGCGCGGTGACGACCCGGCCGCCGGCCGCGTTCTCTTCGTTGACTGCCATCGCGTACAGGCTGACCTGGTTGACGGCGTCGTGCGGCAAGTGGTTCTCGGCGTGGCGCGCTTCCTGCTCCTGGCGCCACAGCTTGGCGGCGCGGCGCTTGACGTTCAGGCCGCCCGGCAGCTGGCCTTCGGTGACCAGGCCGTGCGCGATACAGTCGCGCATCACGCCCCAGATGCGGTCGAGGCCGGCGTCGAGTTCGGCCTCCGTCATTCGCGTGCACTCGTTGGCACGCAGCATCGCCGGGATCGTCAGGCCGTGGCGGCGCCCCTGGTCGAGCAGCTGGCGCATGGTATCGAACGGGAACGGCACCGCGTTCGTCACCGAGCCGACCGCGTCCTTGAGCGGCGTCTGGCCATTCTGCGATTCGCCTGCGGCCGTGATGAAGCCGCCGCCGATCGAGTAATAGATGCGCTCGATGATGCTGCCGTCGAGCAGCTTGAGCACGAAGCGCATGCCGTTCGGGTGCTCCGGCAGCGTCGATTGCTTGTGCCACACCAGATTGGCGCGCGCGCTGAACGGCACCTCCTTGACGCCGAGCAGGCGGATCACGCCGTCCAGCTCGGCCTCGGCCAGCTTGTCTTCGACGCTGTCCGGATCGACGTCCTGCGGCGTCTCGCCCATCAGGCCGAGGATCACCGCCTTGTCGGTGGCGTGGCCGACGCCGGTCAGCGCCAGCGAGCCATACAGGTGCGCTTCGACGCCGACCGCGGCGTCGAGCGATCCGCACTCGAGCAGAAAGCGGCGGCCAGCCACCATCGGGCCGACCGTGTGGGAACTCGATGGGCCGATGCCGATCTTGAAAAGGTCAAATACGCTCATGTCCATGCACTGTCTCCATCGAAGCGATGCCGCGCGCGCGCAAAGCCGTTATTTGTTATTAGATGCGCTCAGGCCTGGACGCCGACGTCGACGTTTTCAAGCATGTCGGCCACCATCTCGTCGACGCCGACGCGCGACTGCCAGCCCCAGTCCTGCCGGGCGCGCGCATCGTCCAGGCTCTTCGGCCAGGAATCGGCGATCTGCTGGCGGCTGTCCGGCTTGTAGGCGATCTCGAACGCCGGCAGCCTGCCCTGGATGGCGGACGCCAGTTCGCGCGGGTTGAACGACACGCCGGCCACGTTGTACGAGGAGCGGATTTTTACCTGCTCGCTCGGCGCGTTCATCAGTTCGATGGTGGCGCGAATGGCGTCCGGCATGTAGATCATCGGCAGCGTGGTGTCCGGACCGAGGAAGCATTCGTAGGTCTCGCCCTTGAGGGCACTGTGGAAGATCGCGATCGCGTAATCGGTGGTGCCGCCGCCCGGAGGCGACTTGAAGCTGATGATTCCCGGGTAACGGATACTGCGCACGTCGACGCCGTACTTGGCGTGATAGTACTCGCACAGGCGCTCGCCGGCCAGCTTGCTGATGCCGTAGATCGAGGTCGGGTCCATCACCGCGTACTGCGGCGCGTCTTGCGGCGTATTCGGGCCGAAGGCGGCGATCGAGGATGGCCAGAACACCTTCAAGGGCCGGCCCGCTTCGACGCGTTCGCGCGCGATTTCCAGGATGTTCAGCAATCCGTCCATGTTCAGCGTCCAGGCTTTCAAGGGCGCTTTTTCGCCGGTGGCCGACAGCAGCGCGGCCAGCTGGTAGACCTGGGTGACGCTCTCGGTCTCGATCAGGCGCGCGAGCGCATCCTTGTCGAGCACGTCGAGGCGCACGTAGCGCTCGGCCCGGTAAATATTGTCCGCGCCGATGTCCGAAGCGATCACGTTGGCGGCGCCGTGCTGCTGCGCCAGCGCGGTCACCAGTTCACTGCCGATCTGGCCATTGGCGCCGATGATGAGGATGCGTTCCATGCTTGTTACCTGCTTTCTGTGTTCGTGCAACCGGGTAGATTGCGAGGCGGCGCGCCGCGCCGGATGGGCTGCGGCGGCCGTCGATGCGTGATGGGGCAAGCGGCCGAAGTGCTCAACCCTTGATGATGCCAAGCTCGCGCCCGGCCTGCTCGAACGCTTTCAAGACTGTGTCCAGCTGCTCGCGGGTGTGCGCGGCCGACAATTGCACGCGCACGCGCGCCTGGCCCATCGGCACCACCGGGTAGAAGAAGCCCGACAGCAGCACGCCGAGTTCGAACATGCGCGCCGCGAATTTCTGCGCAACCGGCGCGTCGAACAGCATCACCGGCACCACCGGGTGCGTGCCCGGCTTGATGGTAAAGCCGATGCGCTCGATCTCCTGGCGGAAGTATGCGGTGTTTTCCATCAGGCGGTCGCGCAGCGAGGTAGACTTGCTGATACGGTCGAGCACCGCGATCGACGCCCCGGCGATCATCGGCGCCAGCGTGTTGGAGAACAGGTAAGGACGCGATTTCTGGCGCAGCATCTCGATGACTTCCTTGCGGCCCGAGGTGAAGCCGCCCATCGCGCCGCCCAGCGCCTTGCCCAGCGTGCCGGTGATGATGTCGATCTTGCCGACCACGTCGAAATGCTCGTGGGTGCCGCGCCCGGTCTTGCCCATGAAGCCCGACGCATGCGACTCGTCGATCATGGTCAGCGCGCCGTATTTTCCGGCCAGCGCGACGATCTTGTCCAGCTGCGCGATCGTGCCGTCCATCGAGAAGGCGCCGTCGGTGACGATGATCTTGTGGCGCTTGCCGGCCTCGGTCGCGGCGATCAGCTGCTTTTCCAGGTCCGCCATGTCGTTGTTGGCGTAGCGGTAGCGTGCCGCCTTGCACAGGCGGACGCCGTCGATGATCGAGGCGTGGTTCAGTGCGTCCGAGATGATCGCGTCGTTCTCGTCGAACAGCGGCTCGAACACGCCGCCATTGGCATCGAAGGCCGCGGCGTACAGGATGGTGTCCTCGGTGCCCAGGAAGGCGGACAGCTTCTGTTCGAGTTCCTTGTGCACGGTCTGGGTGCCGCAGATGAAGCGCACCGACGACAGGCCGTAGCCGTACTTCTGCAGCGCGGCTTCGGCCGCCTTCTGCGTTTCCGGGTCGCCCGACAGGCCGAGGTAGTTGTTGGCGCACATATTGATCAGCGTGCGGCCGTCCTGGGCGACCACTTCGGCGCCCTGGCGCGATGCGAGCACGCGCTCGGGCTTGAACAAGCCTTCGTCGCGGAGCGTGTCGAGTTTCTGCTGGAGGTCGCTGTAGAAGGCCTGGTCGCTCATGGGTATCCTCTTCCTTGTCTTGACCGCGGGTTGGCGGATGTTGTACCGTTGATCCGTTCGTTCGATGTATTGAACCGGGTTCTGTATGTCGAACAAGATCGGACAAAAATTCAATATAGTGGATATTACTCCCGGCCATTGAACTTGGCAAGCGACCCTGGATGACTAAAGTGGCAACCGCAACACCCATTCCCGTAACACCGACCAGCGCCCCGCCCGAAGTCGGCGCGACCCTGCAGCGCCTGCGCCTGGCGCGCGGCCTGACGCTGGAAGACCTGTCGCGCATCGCCGGCGTCAGCAAATCGATGCTGTCGCAGATCGAGCGCGAAAAGGCGAATCCGACCATCGCCATCACCTGGCGCCTGGCCAACGCGCTCGGCGTGCAGATCGGCGAGCTGCTGTCGTCCGAGGTGCGCGCGGTCGAGCTGATCCGCGTGGTCGACGCCCACGAAATTCCAACGCTGCCCGGCAACCACGCCGGCTATTCGCTGCGCATCCTCGGCCCGATGGACCTGGCCGGCAAATACGAATGGTACGAACTGACGCTGGCGCCCGGCGGCGAGCTGGCCTCGCAGGCGCACGACCCCGGGACCGGCGAACACCTGACCGTGCTCTCGGGCGCGGTCGAGCTCGAGGTCGGCCCGGAAAAGCGCCGCGTCAAGCACGGCGCCACGGCGCGTTATCCGGCCGACCAGGCCCACGTGATCCGCAATCTCGGCAAATTGGAAGCCAAAGCGCTGCTGGTGGTCGTGCATCGTTGACGTTTTTGCGAAAAACTGTCACGCAATTGACGAAACTGCGTGACAGTTGACTTACAGAAACTTATAATGACGCATTGCAAACAGAATGAATCGCCGGGGAAGCGTGAGCCCGGCAAGCGTGCGCCATGCTCAATGTCAACGATATCGCCGCGTGGCGAAGCCGGATTTTCCTGTCGATGCTGCCGGTCATCCTGGTCATCGGCGCCCTCGCGACCGTCGCGATCCTGCCTGCGCTGATTCATCTGGACATGTGGCCGGTGGCTTTGGTCGACACGCTGGCGCTGGCCTGGACCTTCGCCATCTGGCGCCTGGAGCGCCTGTCCTACAACGCACGCGTGATGAATTTCCTGGCGGTCGTGTACTTGCTGTCCGTGGTGTTGATGCTGCAGGTCGGCGCGGCCAGCCTGAGCTACCTGCTGGGGCCGCCGATCATCGCCGGCCTGCTGCTGAGCATGCGCCCGGCCCTGCTCGCGCTGGCGCTGGGCGCGGTCACCATCGTCGCCTTCGGAGCCAGCGGCCACCTCGCGCTGGGCGTGCCGGGCTGGGAGCACGATCCGATCAAATCGGCGCTGGTCGCGGCCTCGAATTACGCCAGCGTCGGCGGCATGCTGACCCTGACCTGCGGCAAGCTGCTGCACGGTCTGGCCGGCACGCTGAGCGAGCTGCGCAGCTTTTCGGGTTCGCTCGAGACCAACCAGGCCGCGCTGCGCGACCTGAACAATGAACTGATGCTGACCTCGGCGGCGGTGGCGCGCTTGAACGACATGGTGATCATCGCCAGTGCCGATACCAGCGCCGAAGTCGCCCAGCCGGTCATTTTCGTCAACGATGCTTTCTTGCGCCGCACCGGTTTCGCGCGCGAGCAGATCGTCGGGCGAAGCCTGCGCGCGCTGCAGGGCCCGGATACCGACGAGACCGAAGTCGAGCGCCTGGTCACGGCCATCGGCGCCAACCAGCCGTACAAAACCGAAATAGTCAGCTATACCCGGACCGGCGAGGCGTTCTGGGTCGAGATCGACATGGTGCCGTTTTCCAGCGTCGGCGAGCGCGTCAGCCATTGGGTCGTGGTCGGACGCGACATCACCGAGCGCCGCAGCGCGGCCGACGCGATCCACCGCCTGGCCTTCTACGACGGCCTGACCGGGCTGCCGAACCGGCGCCTGCTGACCGAGCGCCTGGAAGCGATGGTCGCCAAGGCGCACGCCGGCCAAGGCCTGGGCGCCGTGCTCTATCTCGACCTCGACAACTTCAAGAACGTCAACGACGCGCGCGGCCACGCCACCGGCGACGCCCTGCTCGAGCACGTCGCCGCGCGCCTGAGCCAGGCGGTGTCCAGGCACGACACCGTGGCGCGCATCGGCGGCGACGAATTCGTGGTGCTGCTGGACGGGCTCGGTCTCGACCCGGCCGACGCGACGCGCGCCGCGCTGGCCATGGCCGAACGCATCCGCGCGCGCCTGGCGCAGGCGGTGCAGATCGAGGGCCAGCCGTATCAGACCTCGGGCAGCATCGGCGTGGCGCTGCCGCTGCACGGCACCGGAGACGCCCACGACCTGCTGCGCGAAGCCGACACCGCGATGTATCACGCCAAGTCCAGCGGGCGCAACGGCGTCGCGCTGTTCCAGACGGCGATGCTGGCCGAGGCCGAGCAGCGCCTGACGCTCGAACGCGACCTGGCGCAAGCGCTCGAGAACGGCGAGCTGGCCATGCACCTGCAGTTGCAGGTCGACCACCGCGGCGCCGCCGACGGCGCCGAGCTGCTGATGCGCTGGCAGCGCGCCGATGGCAGCATGGTGCCGCCCGACGTCTTCATTCCGGTCGCAGAGTCGAGCGGCCTGATCGTCCCGCTCGGCCACTGGGTGCTGCGCGAAGCCTGCCGCGCCTGGCAGGTGCTGGCGCGCGCCGGCCACGCGCTGACGCTGTCGATCAACGTCAGTCCGCGCCAGTTCCGCCAGCCCGACTTCGTCGAGCAGGTGCGCGCGATCTTCCTGGACACCGGCGCCCCGCCCGACCGTTTCATCTTCGAAGTGACCGAAGGCCTGCTGATCGACGACATCGACCAGACCATCGCGCGCATGCAGGCGCTGACCGAGATCGGCGTCCGTTTCTCGATCGACGATTTCGGCACCGGCTATTCGAACCTGGCCTACCTGAAGAAGATGCCGTTGTACGAACTGAAGATCGACAAGGGCTTCATGCGCGACACGCCGCGCGACGTCAACGGCACCGCGATCGTGCAGTCGATCCTGGCGATGGCGACCCACCTCGGCCTGCGCGTCGTGGCCGAAGGCATCGAGAACGCCGAGCAGGCCGACTTCCTCGGCACGCAGGGGCGCCCGCACCTGCAGGGTTACCTGTTCCACCGGCCGATGCCGCTCGAGCGCGTGCTGGCGCACCTGGATGCGGCGCGCCAGCCGCCCGGCGTGTCTGCTAATGTGAAACGGGCTAACCCAGCGCAGGAGCCGGCATGGAGCGATTCCTGATCGTCGAGCGCAGCCGCATGAGCGCCGCCGTCGAGATCCCGAGCCGTCTGGCCGCGCTCGGCTTTATTCCGACGCGCCCGCCACGTTCGCGCCGGTCCCTGGCGCGGCCTGCACGTCCATTTGCAACGCATTGCTGAGGAAGCCCCAGCGATCCGCGCTGACGGCCGCGCCGGCCAGCGCCACAGTGCCGTCCGCGGCCAGCGTGTTCGGGTCGAGCAGCAGGCGCGGCGCTGCGTCCAGCGCATCCATCGTGTACAGCGCCGCTTGGTTCTGCAGGCCGTCGTCGCGGCTGTAGAAGTAACGGCCGCCCTCTTTGAACGGCACGCTGTAGCGCTCGTAGTTCCACAGCTGCGACAGGCGCTGGCGGATCGCCGCGCGCTGCGGGATCTGCGCCAGCACCGACTGGGTCAGCTTGTTCTCGGCCTCGACCCAGGCGTGGGTGGCGTCGCTGTTGGCGTCTTCCAGCCAGCGGTACGGGTCGGCGATGACGGTGCCGTGGTAGTCGTCGGCCTGGGCGACCTTTTGCGCGACCGGATAGGCCAGCGGCGTACCGGCGCAGTGCGGCGTGGCCGATGCGGCCACGTCGGCGGCGGCCGCGTACAGCGGGTAAGTGAAAGCGAGCGCGGCGGCAAGCGCTGAAGTGAACGAGTTAGCGAGGGTGGCGGGTCTCTTGTGCATGGGCTGTTCGGTGACGGTTGTTCGGATAATGCCTCTGGGCATGATAGCGCGAACTACCGAACCCTTACATCGCTGCGTTGCCGCCCATTGATAGGCTTAGCTGCGGGCTCAGCTGCGGGCTCAAGCCGCACGCCGCTCGCCCGCGCAAAAGCGGCGCGCGTCGCGCCAGCGCCGGCTCATGTCGCGCGCGCTGTCGAGCTGGTGCGGCGACAGGCAATCGGCCAGCACCGCCTTGTTGGCGCTGGCGGCCGGATCGCCGGCGTCGGCTGCCAGCAGCATCCACATATACGAACGCACGCTGTCGCGCTCGACGCCGCGGCCGCTGTTGTACATGCCGCCCAGGTTGTACTGGGCCAGCGCATGGCCCTGCTCGGCCGCCTTGCGGTACCAGCGCACCGCTTCGGCATCGTCCTGGCGCAAGCCCTGGCCGTTCGCGTACATCACGCCCAGGTTGTTCTGCGCGCTGGCGTCACCCTGCTCGGCGGCGCGCCGATACCAGCGCGCGGCCTGGACGTCGTCGCGCGGCACGCCCTGCCCGTTGGCGTGCGCGACCGCCAGCGCGAACTGGGCCTTGGCCATGCCCTGCTCGGCCGCGTGGCGATACCAGTAGGCGGCGCGCCTGAAATCGGGTGCACCCTCGGCGCCGCGCCCGCGCGCGTACAGCACGGCCAGGTTGTACTGCGCCAGCACGTGGCCCTGCTCGGCCGCGCGCGTGTACCAGTCGAGCGCAGCGGCGTCGTCGCGCGCGTCATGAGCCGGAACCGGCGCGCCGCCGGCCAGCAGCAGCGCCAGGCGGAACTGGGCTTCGGCATCGCCTTGCCCGGCCGCGCGCTGCAGCCACAGGCGCGCGCCCTTGACGTCGCCGCCATCCAGGCAGGCCAGGCCAAGCAGGCGCTGCCCGGCCGCATGGCCCTTGCCGGCTGCGCGCCGGAACCAGTGCACGGCCTGGGCCTCGCTGGGCGCCAGGCCCTGGCCGCGGCGGTGCATCAGGCCGAGGCTGACCTCGGCGTCGGCGTCGCCGAGCCGGGCCGCCTTGCGCAGCCAGGCCTGCGCCAGCCCATGGTCGACCGCGACGCCGTCGCCGTTCAGGTAGCAGGCGCCGAGCATGCGCTGGGCGCTCGCGCTGTCCTGCTCGGCCGCCTTGAAGTACCAGGCCACGCCCGTGGACGGGTCGCGCGGCACGCCGCGCCCGAGCCGATACATGTCGCCCAGGTTCTGCTGGGCCGAGGGATCGCCCTGCTCGGCCGCCAGGCGGAACCAGTAGACCGCCAGCGTGTCGGATTGCTCGACGCCGCGCCCCAGGTAGACCATGCTGCCCAGGTGATTCTGGGCGAAGGCCAGGCGCTGGCAGGCGGCGCACAGCAGCCAGCGCACCGCCTCGGCATCGTCCTGCTCGACGCCGTCGCCGTTCCGGTACATCATCCCGAGGTTGAACTGCGCATACGGGTTGCCCTGCTCGGCGGCACGGGCGAACCAGTCGAGGTCGGAATCGATCGGCTCTGGCTGCGGGACATGCATCGGGTTCTCCTGTCAGGCGTGGATGAGGGCCACGGCGCGCGATGCGCACCGAATAATTGACAAAAGTCTAATGTCGAGGACGAAGCCGTTTGTGAGGTCGCTCAATCGCATGCGCGGCGCGGCGTCGAAAAAGCGGCCGCGCAGACGTGCTTGCATGCGTGCTTGATCGGCAGCACCCGTGCGCAGATATGAGCCGCCGGCATTGCGAAAGTCGCACGGGACGGCATTGCCCGGGCCACTTTTTGCGCCCCAGGCAATGTTGTAATAACTATTTATTTAGAAAGGAGCGGGCGACGCCACCGGCCCGGCCGCCGCGCGCGCCCAAGTGCACTCACGCGCGTGCGCGCAAGCCGGCCGCGTAATCGCCGAGATAGCGCGGCACCTTGGCCGCGGCGAGCCGGTTGATCGATTCCAGCAGGCCCGGGTCGACGCTGTCCAGTCCGTACTGCCGGCCCAGGTGGCGCCCGATGTGCAGCAGCAGTTCGGCGGTCACCTCGGCGTCGGCCTCGGCGCGGTGGGCGCGGCTCTTGAAGGCGATGCCGAGCGCGCGCGACAGCAGGCCCAGCTTGTAGGAGCCCAGTCCCGGAAACACCCTGCGCGACAGTTTCAGCGAACACACCAGGCCGGTATGCGCGCAGGCGCCGCCCAGCCGCGCGGCTTCGGCGCGCAGGAACTTGTCGTCGAAGCTGGCGTTGTGCGCGGCCAGCGTGTCGGCGCCGATGAACTCGATCAGCCGCGGCACGACCTCCTCGACCGGCGGCGCACCGTCCACCATCTGCTGGGTGATGCCGGTGTACTCGACGATGAAGGACGGGATGCGCACGCCGCAGTTCACCAGCGAGACGAAGCGCTCGGCCACGCGGCCGTCCTCGATGCGCAGCGCCGCCACCTCGGTGATGCGGTCGCCCGCTTCCGGCGACAGGCCGGTGGTCTCGAAGTCGAGCATGATGATGGGGCGTTCGAACACGGTTGCTATCCTTTGATTAACCAAACTTGCGGGCGGCGTCGATGGCCAGGCCCGACCCGATACTGCCGAACAAGTCGCCCTCGACGCGGCGCGCATCCGGGACGATGGCGGCGATGCGTTCGCGCAGCGCACCGACGCCGCTCGAGCCGCCGGTGAAGAACACGGTGTCGACCTGTTCCGGCGCCACGCCGGCCTCATCCAGCAGGCGCCGCACCGCCGCGCCGATGCCGTCGACCAGTCCCGCCACGGCATCCACGAAGGCCGCGCGTTCGATCCGCAGCGCCCCGGGCGGCGACAAGCGGTCCAGCTCGAGCTCGACCTGCTCTGCGCTCGACAGGCCGATCTTGGCGCCTTCGACCTGCATGGCCAGCCAGTGGCCGGCGCGGTCCTCGACCAGCGCCTTTAATCGGCGCAGCTTGGCCGGCTCGGCCGCGTCGCGCACCAGGTCGTCCAGCTGGACCACGCTCTTGCGCGTATAGGCCAGGTTGATCGTGTGCCAGGTCGCCAGGTTGAAGTAATAGCTCGACGGGATCGCCGCGCCCGAGGCCAGGCTGCTGCCATAGCCGAGCAGCGGCATCACCGACGCCAGGCTGAGATACTTGTCGAAGTCGGTGCCGCCCAGGTGCACGCCGCCGGTGGCCAGGATGTCGTCGCGCCGGTCGAGGCGATCACGCCGGCCGGGACCCAGGCGCAGCAGCGAAAAGTCCGAGGTGCCGCCGCCGATGTCGGCGATCAGCACCAGCTCTTCGCGCTCGATGCGCGATTCGTAGTCGAAGGCGGCGGCGATCGGTTCGTACTGGAAGGCAATGTCGCGAAAGCCCGCCGCGCGCGCGATCCCGGCCAGCGTGTCCTCGGCCAGGCGGTCGGCATCCGGGTCGTCGTCGATGAAATACACCGGTCGGCCCAGCACCACGCTGGAGAATTCGCGCCCGGCAGCCTGCTCGGCGCGTCCCTTGAGTTCGCCGATGAACTGGCCCAGCAGTTGTCGAAACGGCAAGGCGCGGCCGGCAACCTCGGTCTGGCCTTCCATCAGCGGCGTGCCGAGCAGGCTTTTCAGGGAGCGCATCAGGCGCCCGTCGTAGCCCTCCAGGTAATCGAGCAGCGCGGCGCGGCCGTAGCGCACCGCGTCCTCGTCCGCGTTGAAGAACACGACCGAGGGCAAGGTGGTCTTGCCGTCTTCCAGCGCGAGCAAGCTGGGCTGGCCGGGGCGAACCCAGCCGACGGTGGAATTGGATGTGCCGAAATCGACGCCGCAAGCGATCGCCATGGAAGCCTTTCGATGGGAAGGGGCGAAATGTTACCAGAATCCGGGCGGAACCGGAACCGCGCCAGCCTGTCTCACCGCCACGACACCTTGAATCGTGCGGGGCCACCCTGGCCCTGCGTTGCAAAGCCGTCACCTATCCGCGGAGGATCGCATGAGTACCGTTGCCGGAAGTCCCGAGTTCGCCCATGGCCCGGGCGATGTCCACGCCACGCCGCACGGCTGGCGGCGCTGGCTGTTCGCCACCAACCACAAGGACATCGGCACGCTGTACCTGTGGTTCTCCACCGCGATGTTCATGGAAGGCGGCGTGCTGGCGCTGCTGATCCGGCTCGAGCTGTTCCAGCCCGGCCTGCAGTTCTTCTCGCCCGAGCTGTACAACCAGTTCGTCACGCTGCACGGCCTGGTGATGATCTTCGGGGCGATCATGCCGGCGTTCGTCGGCTTCGCCAACTGGATGATCCCGCTGCAGGTGGGCGCCTCGGACATGGCGTTCGCGCGTATGAACAATTTTTCGTTCTGGCTGCTGCCGCCAGCCGCGCTGCTGCTCACCGCGTCGTTCTTCGTGGGCGGCGGCGCCACCGCCTCGGGCTGGACCATGTACCCGCCGCTGTCGATCCAGATGGGCATCGGCATGGACATGACGATCTTTGCGGTGCACATCATGGGCGCCTCGTCGATCATGGGGGCGATCAACATCATCACCACCATCCTCAACCTGCGCGCGCCCGGCATGACGATCATGAAACTGCCGATGTTCTGCTGGAGCTGGCTGATCACCGCCTACCTCCTGATTGCGGTGATGCCGGTGCTGGCCACGGCGGTCACGATGCTGCTCACCGACCGCCACTTCGGCACCACTTTCTTCAACTCGGCCGGCGGCGGCGATCCGGTCCTGTTCCAGCACATCTTCTGGTTCTTCGGCCACCCCGAGGTCTACATCATGATCCTGCCGGCGTTCGGCATCATCTCGCACGTGGTCCCGGCCTTTTCGCGCAAGCCCCTGTTCGGCTATGCGTCGATGGTGTACGCGCTGGCGGCGATCGCGATCATTTCCTTCGTGGTCTGGGCGCATCACATGTTCAGCACCGGAATGCCGATCATGGCCCAGATGTTCTTCATGTACTCGACCATGCTGGTGTCGATCCCGACCGGCGTCAAGGTGTTCAACTGGACCGCGACCATGTGGAAAGGCTCGCTGACCTTCGAGACGCCGATGCTGTTCGCGATCGGCTTCATCTGGGTGTTCACGATCGGCGGCTTTTCCGGGCTGATCCTGTCGCTGGCGCCGATCGACATCCAGATGCAGGACACGTATTACGTCGTGGCGCACTTCCACTACGTGCTGGTGGCGGGCTCGCTGTTCGCGCTGTTCACCGGCTATTATTACTGGGCGCCCAAGTGGACCGGTCACATGATCAACGAATGGCGCGGCAAGTTCCACTTCTGGAATTCACTGGTGTGGGTCAACGTCACCTTCTTTCCGATGCACTTCCTCGGCCTGGCCGGGATGCCGCGCCGCTATGCCGATTATCCGGTCCAGTTCACCGACTTCCACGCCCTCACCTCGGTCGGTGCGCTGCTGTTTGGCCTGTCGCAGGTATATTGGCTGTTCTGGATCGTGATTCCAAACATCCGTGGCGGCGCGCCGGCCCCGGCCAAGCCCTGGGACGGCGCCGAAGGCCTGGAATGGACCGTGCCCAGCCCGGCGCCGCACCACACCTTCGAGCACCCGCCGCTGGTGAAGTAAGGGGCGACATGAGTACTGGAGCGCAGACGATGACGCGTGAATGGACGCTGCAGCGTAACTGTTCCCTGGCGCCGCGCCAGGTGGCGCTGGCCTATGCCGTGCTGTGCGCCTTTTCGCTGACGGCCAGCCTGGTCCTGCTGCTTATGCACGGGATCTGGATCGTGCTGGCCTTCAGCCTGCTCGAGCTGGCGCTGGTCGGGCTGGCGCTGGTCGTCTACGCCCGCCATGCCCTGGATCGCGAGCACATTCTGCTGGTCGAAAGCTGCCTGCTGGTCGAACGCGTCCAGGCCGAGCGCTGCGAGCAGGCGCGCCTGGATCCGCTCTGGACCCGGGTGCTGGCGCCGGACGAGCGGCGCCGCCCGCTGATCCGGCTCGAATCGCGCGGCGTGAACGTCGAGATCGGCCGTTTCGTCAGCGAGGCGCGCCGGCGCCAGGTCGAGCGCGAGCTGCGCCAGGCGTTGCGTGGCCTGAGCGCGCTGCACTAGCCGGCACAGCGGCAGGGTCCGAACCGCGCCCGCGGTTCACCACAGCCCATCAAGACACAAAATTTCGTCTCTGCAATGCGCTGGACCGCGCGTCCACGCGCGTCTGCACGCCCCAGTCCTACAAAAAACCCGGCACCCATCATTCTCTGAACACCGTCGGCCTGGCTGAACTGTGTAAGCGACCTCTTACAGCCACACGGCTAGGGTACCGATGTTACATTTTCTGTATCAATTGCATAATGCGGTATGACTTTGGCAAAGAGAACAAGAATGAACGAGGAGATGCAAGGCTATGCAATCGTCGTCCACGGCGGCGCCGGCAGCCCGCGTGACTATGACGACGGCTGCGAACGCGCAGCCAGGGCGGCGGCAGATGAACTTAGCCTCAGCCTCGATGCGCTCGAGGCCGCGATGGCCGCGGTCACGACCATGGAAGACGACGGCCGCTTCAATGCCGGCACTGGTTCGGTGCTGTGCCTGGACGGCGCCACCGTCGAGATGGACGCGTCGGTCATGGACACGCGCGGGCGCCTGGGCGCGGTCGCCTGCGTGCAGGGCGTGAAGAACCCGGTGCTGCTGGCGCGCGCGGTGGCCGACAGCCCGCACTGGCTGCTGGCCGGCGAAGGCGCCAAGCGCTTTGCCGACGCGATCCGCCACCCGGCCCACACCAGCATCTCCGAGCACCAGCGCGCGGCGCACCAGAAAGTGCTGAAGGCACTGGCCGGTTCGGTCCCGGCGATGCCGGGCGTGGACAACCATGCCTTCCTGCGCTTCTGGAACTACCAGAGCCCGCTCAACCTGCCCGAACACATGGCCTGCGACACCGTCGGCGCCGTGGTGCGCGCGCCGGACGGCCATTTCGCGGTCGCGGTGTCGACCGGCGGCTCGGCGCCGTCGCTGCTGGGCCGCGTGGGCGATTCGCCGATCATCGGCAGCGGCTTTTATGCCGGCAAGCTGGGCGCGGTGGCGGCCACCGGCATCGGCGAGCAGATCGTGCGCCACCTGCTGGCGCGCACCGTCTACGGCTGGATCGAGGACGGCATGCCTCTCGAGCAAGCCCTGAAACGCGGCGTCGACCTGTTCGACCCGGCCGTCGCGGTCGGCCTGATCGCCGTGTCGCGCACCGAGGCGGCCGCGCACGCCAACCGCGACATGCCGCAATCGATCATCGAATCCTGAACATCACCATGACCAACGAAAACGTACCCGACCGCGCCAGCCACGCGGCCGTCCAGGCCGAACAGATCGCCCACAGCCATGGCCACCTGGTCATCATCGGCGGCCACGAGGACAAGCAGAACGGCATGGACATCCTCAAGCGCTTCGTCGAGCTGGCCGGCGGCGCGGAGGCGAAAATCGTCGTCATCACCGCCGCCAGCACCGTCCCCGAAGACATGTGGGACTCTTACGACCGCAGCTTCGGCGAACTCGGCGTCGAGAACCGCAAGCACCTGCACCTGCGCAGCCGCCACGACGCCAACAGCGAAGACTATATCCGCGACATCGTCGATGCGACCGGCATCTTCATGACCGGCGGCGACCAGAAGCGCCTGCTCGCCATCATCGGCGGCACCGCGCTCGACGCCGAAATGCACGCCGCGCTCAAGCTGCGCGGCGCCTGCATCGGCGGCACCAGCGCCGGCGCCTCGGCGATGTCGGGCCACATGCTGGCCCAGGGCCGCGCCGAGCTGCATCCGGAAAAAGGCTCGGTCAGCCTCGGCGCCGGCCTGGGTTTCCTGCACAAGGTCGTGGTCGACCAGCACTTTTCGGAACGCCAGCGCCTGTCTCGCCTGCTGTCGGTGGTGGCGCAGAATCCGTATTTGCAGGGCATCGGCATCGATGAGGACACCGCGCTGGTGGTCGAGCGCGGCGTCGGCATCGAAGTGCTCGGCCAGGGCGCCGTGACGGTCGTCGACGGCCGCCAGATGAGCACGAACATCGCCGACATCTCCAACCGCGAGACGCCGGAACTGATCGACGTGCGCCTGCACCTGCTCCCGTCCGGCAGCAAGTACGTCCTGCCGCGTGAAGGCGAGGACCGCAGCCGCATCCCGGCGCCCCTGCTCGAATTTATCGAAAATGTAACGAAACGGAACCCGCTTTCATGAGAATCACTGAACAACGCTTCCTGCGCGGCCCCAACCTGTACGCTGCCGTCCCCTGCCTGCTGGCCGTGATCGACCGCGGCGACCAGGACGCGCATCGGCCCACCGATTTGCCGGCTTGCGTTCCCGGTCTCGGCGCCCGCCTGCTCGAACTGCTGCCCGGCATGGCGCCGGAAGCCGCGGCGCGCCTGTCCGACTGCCAGTCGCCGTTCGACGCGCTCGAGCCGATCGTGATGGAACTGCAGCGCCTGGCCGGCGCCCCCGCCGAATTCAGCCGCACCCTCGCCAACCCTGCGAAACCCGGCCTGGCCCGTGTGGTATGCGGCTACACGATCGAACAGGTCGCGGCCGAAGCCCTGAGCCTGGCGCGCGGCATGATTCGCTCGATCGCCCAGGACGAGCGCTTCGACCTCGAACCGGCCCTGGCCGAACTTCAGGACACCGCGCACCGCCATGCGATCGGCACCAGTACCGGCGCCGTGCTGGCCGCGGCCCACAAGCGGGGCATCCCGAGCCTGCGCCTGACCGACCATGCCAACCTGTTCCAGCTCGGCTGGGGCAGCCGCCAGAAGCGCCTGCAGGCGACGATCACCGGCGCGACCAACAACATCGCGGTCGGCATCGCCAGCGACAAGCAGCTGACCAAGGCCCTGCTCGACCAAGCCGGCTGCCCGGTCCCGGTCGGCGAGACCGTCACCACGCTGGCGCAAGCCCAGCGCGTGGCGCGCCGCATCATCGCCAATCACGGTGCGGTGACGCTCAAGCCGCTCGACGCCAACCAGGGCAAGGGCGTGACCGTGGCCTGCGCGAGCTTTGAAGACGTCGAGCGCGCCTTCGAATTCGCCCAGAAGTACGGCCGCCACGTCATCGTCGAGGAACACCTGCGCGGGCGCGACTACCGCGTGCTCGTGACCGGCAAGACAATCGCGGCAGCGAGCTGGCGCCGTCCGCCGCACGTCACCGGCGATGGCCAGCACAGCGTGCGCGAACTGGTCGAGATCGAGAACCGCAACCCGGCGCGCGGCGACGGCCACACCAACATCCTGACCAAAATTCCGATGGACGCGCTGGCCGAAGACGTGCTGGCCAAGCAAGGCCTCACCTTCGAATCCGTGCCGGAAGCCGGCGCCACGGTCGAACTGCGCGGCAACGCCAATCTCTCCACCGGCGGCACCGCCGAGGACGTGACCGACGCCCTGCCTGAAGAGACGCGCGACATCTGCATCCGCGCCGCGCGCACGATCGGCCTGGACGTCGCCGGCATCGACATTGTCTGCGAAGACATCGCGCAAGCACTGCGCGAGCAGCGCGGCGGCATCATCGAAGTCAATGCCGCCCCGGGCATCCGCATGCACCAGTATCCGAGCCGCGGCACGCCGCGCGACGCTGGCGACGCGATCGTCGAGGCGCTGTTCGGCAGCGACAACGGCCGCATCCCGACCATCGCCGTGACCGGCACCAACGGCAAGACCACGACCAGCCTGCTGATCGCCCACGCGACCCGCATGGCCGGCCTGCGCACCGGCGTGACGACCACCGAAGGGGTGTTCATCGACGGCCAGCGCATCACCTCCGGCGACTGCACCGGCTACCGTTCGGCGCGCGCCGTGCTGTCCTCGCCCGACGTCGACCTGGCGGTGCTGGAAACGGCGCGCGGCGGCATCCTCAAGCGCGGCCTTGCCTACGACAAGTGCGACGTCGCCATCGTGCTGAACGTGACCAGCGACCACCTCGGCCTGGACGGCATCGACACGGTCGAGGAGCTGGCCAAGGTCAAATTCACGGTCGCCCAGCGCGCCAGCCGCGCGGTGGTGCTCAACGCCGAGGACGACCGCTGCGTCGCGATGGCGCGCTTCCTGGCCGCCGAAGTCGAAGTCATCTACTTTTCGCTCGACGCCGAAAACCCGGTGCTGCTGCGCCATCTCGAACAGGGCGGACGCGCGGTCTACTTGCAGGACGAGGCCATCGTTCTCGCCAACGGCGCGCGCCATGAAGCGCTGCTCGACGTGCGCAGCATGCCGGTCACGCTCAAGGGCGCGGCGCGCTACAACATCGCCAACAGCCTGGCCGCAACCGCGGCGCTGGCCGCGACCGGCTTCGGCAACATGGAAATCATCGATGGCTTGCGCAGCTTCGTGTCGGACTGGAAGCACAACCCGCTGCGCTCGAACGTGTTCGACGTCGACGGCGTGACCGTCATCTTTGACTACGCCCACAACAGCGCCGCCTACGCCGCGCTGGCTGCGACCGCGCGCGAGATGACGCCGGGCCGCGTGGTCGGCGTGGTGGCGGCCCCCGGCGACCGCCGCGATGCCGACCTGGTCGACATCGGCGAAACCTGCGCGGCCGGCTTCGACGAGCTGGTGATCTACGAAACCGAGAACCGCGGCCGCGCCGGCGGCGCCGTGTCCCAGCTGCTGCTGCAGGGCGCACGCCAGGGCAAGTTCGAGCTTGATCACCTGCAGGTCGAGCTCGACGTGCACAAGGCGATTCGCGCCGGCCTGGCGCGCTGCGCAGCCGGCGACGTGCTGGTGTTCGGCTGCGGCTCGTCGATCAGCGAACTGCTCGAGGCGATCCGGCCGACGTCGCCGGAGGCCGCCAGCAGGATCGAGGCGGAGGCGGTGTAAGGTTCCGCCTGACCCGCACATGCAAAACGCCCCATCCGAAACCGGATGGGGCGTTTTGTTTTACACGCTTCGTTTGCGCTTGGATCCCAAGCTTTTGGCTTCAGTTCAAGCGCCGAACCCGCGCAACGTCGGCACGCCGATCTCGCACGCCGCCAGCACGACCAGCAGCGCGCCCTTGGCGGCAAGGCCGCGCCAGCGCAGCGGCGCCTTGCCGTCCGGGTTGTTCCATCCCCCCGGCATATCCTCGTCGACCGTGATCAGGTGACCCACGAAGGCCAGGCCGGCGAACGCGGTCAGCGTATCGATGTAGGGCACATGCCAGATCGCCGACAGCAGGATTGCGCTCACCAGCACCGCCACCGACAAGATCAAATAAGGTTTGGTCCTGCGTTCCAATTTTTGCACCTGAGCCAACTCTCCGTCTCCCTTTTCTAATAATAAAAAAGCGGGCCCGACGGCCCGCCTCCCTGCATACGCCGATGCACGCCGGCGGTCGGCGTGCCCGGACGCGAACATCGTCAGCCGATCTGCGCCTCGATCTTCTCGGCGCTCTCAGGATCCACTGCGCGGATCGCATCGGCGAAATCCTTGACCTTGGTCGCGCACGAAAACAACAGCACGTCGCCGCGTTGGCACAGCGCCAGGCCGCGCCGCGCCGCCTCGGCCACGTCAGGCACACGGTGCAGCGTGTCGCTCTTGCCGACCACCTCTTCAGCGCCCTCCATGATCAGGTCGAGCGTCTGACCCTGCTGGCGGCCGCGCGAGGCCGATTCGTAGACCACGATCTCGTCGTAACCGGCGGCGCACACGCGGCCGACTTCGCGCAAGTCGTCGTCGCGGCGGTCGCCCGGCGCCGAGATCACGCCGACCAGCTGGCCCGGCAACAGCGAGCGTCCCAGCTCGGCCATCGCGCGATACGCCGCCGGGTTGTGCGCGTAGTCGACGATCACGGTCACGCCGCGCACGTCGAACACGTTGGTGCGCAGCGGGTTGTTCTTGCCGTCGCTGACAAAGGTCGACAGGCCGGTGGCGATCTGCAGGTTAGAAAACCCGGCCGCCAGCAGGCCGGCCGCGGCGGCCAGGCTGTTGGCGATGTTGTAGCGCGCGCGGCCTCCAAACGCGATCGGCATCGACTCGACCCGCACCAGCTGCTGGTGGTAGGTGGCGTCGGCGATCACGATCGCGTTGTCCTGGAAGTAGGTGGCGCGGCCGCCGTCTTCGAGGTGGCGCAGCAGGGTCGGGTTGTCGGCATCCATCGCAAAATAAATGATCTCGACGTCCGGATGCACACGGCGCGCCATCGCCACGCACAGCGGGTCTTCGGCGTTGAGCACGACCGCGCGTGTGGCCGACAGCGGCACCACGGCTTTCACCTGCGCCAGGTCTTCGACGCTGTCGACGCCGTCCAGGCCGAGGTGGTCAGAAGACACGTTCAGCACCATGCCGACGTCGCATTTGTCGAAGGCCAGGCCACGTTTCAGGATGCCGCCGCGCGCCGTCTCCAGGATCGCGATCTCGACGTCGGGCGCGGCCAGCACGGTGCGCGCCGACCAGTAGCCGGTGCAGTCGCCCTTGACCACCTGCTTGCCGTCGATGTAGACGCCGTGGGTGGTGGTCACGCCGGTCACGCGCCCCGCCAGGCGCGCGGTGTGCGCCATCAGCAGCGTGGTGGTGGTCTTGCCGTTGGTGCCGGTACAGGCGATGATCGGGATACGGCCGTCCGAGTTGCCCATCAGGCCGTCGACGATCGCCTCGCCGGCGTCGCGCGGCGTGCCGCTGCTGGGGTACTGGTGCATGCGGATGCCGGGCGCCGCGTTCACTTCGATCACGGCGCCGCCCTGCTCGGCCAGCGGCTGCGCGATGTCGCGGCAGACGATGTCGATGCCGGCCACGTCCAGGCCGATCTTGGACGCCGCGCGCACGCACAGGCGGCGCGTCGACTCGGGCAGCAGGTCGGTCACGTCCTCGGCGGTGCCGCCGGTCGACAGGTTGGCGTTCCCGCGCAGCCAGACCGTGGCGCCCTCGGGCGGGACCGCATCCGGCGCGTAGCCCTGCTTGCGCAGCAAGTCTTCGGCATGGGCGTCGATGCGGATCTGGGTCAGGATGTTGGTGTGGCCTTCGCCGCGCGCCGGGTTGTCGTTCTCGCGCGCGACCAGGTCCTGGATGCTGGCGTGGCCATCGCCGACTACGTGCGCCGGACGGCGGCGCGAGGCCGCGGCGACCTTGCCGCCGGCGACCAGCACGCGGTAATCCTCGCCCTCGATGAAGCGTTCGACGATGATGCGGCGCCCGTGTTTGCGCGCGAACGCGTAGGCTTGCTCGACCTCGGCCGCGGTGCGGCAGTTGACGGTCACGCCCTTGCCCTGGTTGGCGTCGAGCGGCTTGACCGTCACCGGCGCGTCCAGGCGGCGCGCGACGCTCAAGGCTTCCTCGATCGAACCCACGGCCTCGCCTTTCGGCACCGGCACGCCGGCTTCCGCCAGCAGCTGCTTGGTCAGCTGCTTGTCGCTGGCGATGCGCACCGCGATGTTGCTGGTGTCGCCGGTGATGGTGGCCTGGATGCGCTTCTGCTTGACGCCCCAGCCGAGCTGGAACAGGTTGGCGTCCTCGGTGATGCGCTGGACCGGGATGTTACGCTCGTGCGCCGCGGCCAGCACCGCCGCCGTGCTGGTGCCGATCGCGTAGTGCTCGGCCAGCTCGCGCAGCTCCTGCAGCCGCGATTCGAGTTTGAACGGTTCGTCGTGCGCCAGCGCGTCGACGATCTCGACCGCCAGCGCGAACGCAGGCTGGGCCAGCTTTTCGATCTGGTAGGCGCAGACGATGCGGTACAGGCCCGGCTCGCCGGTAACCGGACGCGTACGCCCGAACGCGACCGGGGCGCCGGACAGGCATTGCAGGCCGAGTGTGACGTGTTCGATCACGCGCGCCAGATACGTGCCTTCACGCAGGCGCTGCGCGAAGCCGCCCGGCTGGCCGGTCGGCACCAGGTAGTCGGCCAACGACGGCAGCAGGGTCAGCAGGGCTTCGGTGAAGTGCGGGAGTTCGCGGGTCGAGATGCCGTACAGGTCTTCCAGGTCGAGCACGGACAGCAGGCATGGGGTGTCCGCGTGGATGTTGGGGCCACGCAGGAAACGTTGTTCGAGAATCTGCACAGAAAATCCTTGTCATGGAAACGGGACGCGTACCTGTCGGCCGCGTCCTCGGGTGTCGCTTTTTTAGATTGCTGCTTACGTTGCGGCGCGTTCAGGCATCCAGCAGCCGCGAATACATGCGGCTAGCCATGAGACCGATGGCCGTATGATGCACCGAAGGCGACATCAGGCGCGCCAGCATGGACATCGCCTCGGGTTTGCCGGTCGCGCCGGCGACGCGCTCCTCGAGCTGGCGCAATTCGTTGTCGCCGGCGACGTCGGCCCCGGCGCTGCGGCGGCGGATCAGGCCACGCTCCGGAAAGCCGCTGCGGCCGGCGTTCTGGTTCAGCTTGTCGAGCGTGCGCTGGCGTGCGCGGTGGCTCAGCACGCGGCCGGTGCGCACCGCGGAATCGGCGTCGCGCGGGGTCACGATCCAGTCGCGCAGCACTTGCTGTTCGTAGCTCGAGAACACGCCGAACATCTCGGCGCGCTCGCCCTGGATCAGGCGCCAGAAGCGGCTTTGCTCGACGTCCTGGCCGCGCTGGATCCAGCCGGCGTCTTCCAGCGCGCGCAGGAAACCGGGCGTCTGCTCGGGATCGGACAGCCAGTCGTTGACCGAGCGGCCAGCGACGCGGCAGTAGTCCGAATGCATGTTCTGGCCGATTACCGCCTTGGCGCGGAAGATCTCGACCAGTTCGGCTTCCAGGTCGAACGAGCCGATGATCGAACCGGTGCCGGCGCCCAGCTCATTCAGGCGGTAACCGTCCAGTACGCGCTGGTAGAACGCGGCCGGGTCGCTCGATTGCGCCATCAGGTTGCGCAATGCGACGACGGCCTTGTGCGCGTGGCCGCTGCCGGCATTGTCGACGGTGACGTGCAGCGTGAAGTAATACGGGTCGATGCCCAGTTCGTTCAGCTCGTACGATGTGATCAGGAGGTGCAGCGGCAGCTGTTCGTAACCGAGGTTGTAGCCGACGATCTCGGGCAGCATGGCGTCCGCGTTGTAGGCCAGCGCCAACTGGATCGCGCCCTGGATGAAATGCTCGTCCGACAGCGACTCCCAGTGCTCGCAGCCGTGCGCGGCCAGCAGGCGGCGGTACAGCGTGACGTGATTCTTGTCGGGCACGCCGTCGCCCAGCTCTTCCAGGTAAGTCTTGATCAGCGGATGGAAGTCCGGATTTTCCCAATGCGACAGTGTGCCGTACAGCCAGGCGCCGTCGACCAGCTTGGTCGGCGCCGCACCCTTCAGGAAGTACAGCGCATGCGACATGCTGCCGAAATAGCGGCGCGGGGCGCCCTGCTTGCGGGCGGTCAGGTATTCGCGATAGGCCAGGCCGACGCTTTCCGCGCGGCCGTGGATCCAGCCCGGCAGCTCGGCGACGGTGTCGGGCAGGTCGGCCGGCTCGGCGCGCGCCACTTCGATCTGGGCGCGCAGGTAGTCGCGCGCGGCGGTAACGGCGCTGGCATCCGGGCTGTCGAGCAGCGAGAAGTACAGCGCCTTCGAGCGCGGTGGCTGAATCAGGCGGGCCGAAGTGCTTGCTTGTGCGGTGCGGGTCTCCGCCACAAAGGTCTGGTTCATAATGAATCTTCTAGTAAATGTTCTAATTCGATTATGCGCACGCGGCAATCTCAGCGTAATCGGTAGGAACCTTCTGTCCATGTCAGACAGAACTTACAAAAATTGCATTAATTCACTATAGGAAAAAATGACCCGGGAATGCCCCGTGAAAACAAAAAAAGCCGGGTGCATACCCGGCTTTCAATGATTTGCGGAGATGCCGCCAAGCAGCTTTTGTTACTGCGTCACGGCATTCAGTGCCGAACGGCTACGCGCGTAACCGAAGTACACGATCAGGCCCAGCACCAGCCATACGACGAACGCGATCCAGGTGATGGCCGACAGGAAGGACATCAGGGCCAGGCAGAACACCACGGCGATCGCCGGGACCACCGGCACGCCCGGGCAGCGGAACGCACGTTTCAGGTCCGGACGTTTCTTGCGCAGCACGATGACGGCGACCGAGACCAGGCAGAACGCGGCCAGGGTGCCGATGTTGACCAGCTCGGCCAGGACGTTCAGCGGCACGAAGGCGGCGATCACGCCGAACACGATGCCGACCATCCAGGTGGCGAAGTACGGCGTGCCGTATTTCGGATGCACGGTCGACAATTTCGGCGGCAGCAGGCCGTCGCGCGACATCGCAAACAGGATGCGGGTCTGGCCGTAAGCCATCACCAGCATCACAGTGGTCATGCCAAGGATGGCGCCCAGGTCGGTCCACTTGGCCAGCCAGAATTCACCGGCATGCTGCAGGGCCAGCGAGACCGGGTGGTCGACGCCCTTGAATTGCGGGAACGGCACGATGCCGGTCATGATGGCGGCCACGATCACGTACAGCAAGGTGCAGATCGCCAGCGAGCCGATAATGCCGATCGGCAGGTCGCGCTCCGGGCGCTTGACTTCCTCGGCGGCCGAGGTGACGGCGTCGAAGCCGATAAAGGCGAAGAACACCAGTGCCGCAGCGCTCATGATGCCCGAGGCGCCGAACGGCGCATACGGATGCCAGTTGTCGGTGTTGACGTGACCGAAGCCGAAAATGATGAACAGCACCACGATGGTCATCTTGATCGCGACCATGACGTTGTTGACGCGCGCCGATTCACGCACGCCCAGCGACAGCATCCAGGTCAGGAACAGCATGATGCACAGTGCGGGCAGGTTCATGATCGTGTGCACGCCTTCGCGCGCACCCGGCGCGGCGCTCAGCGCGGCCGGGATCTCGAGGCCGAAGCCGTGCAGCAGCGACTGGAAATAGCCCGACCAGCCGACCGCGACGGTGGAGGTCGCCAAACCGTATTCGAGCAGCAGGTCCCAGCCGATCATCCAGGCGACCAGTTCGCCCAGCACGGCATAGCTGTAGGTGTAGATCGAACCGGCCACAGGCACCGTCGATGCGAACTCGGCGTAGCACATGGCGGCGAAACCGCAGGCGATCGCGGCGACGATGAAGGAAATCGTCAGCGCCGGCCCGGCGGTCAGCGCGCCGGTGCCGGTCAGCACGAAGATGCCGGTGCCGACGATCGCCCCGATCCCCATCAGGATCAGGTCCATCGGCCCCAACACTTTCTTCAGGCCGCCGGGCGCCTGGGTGCTGGCCACCATGTTGTCGAGATTCTTGGTTCTGAAAAGACTCACTGCGTTCTCCAATCGATAGTAGATAGATCCCGGGACCTGGTTGTTGTAAGCATGGTCTCCTCTTGGTCGCGGGCCTGCACCCGTTCAGCATGCAAGAACAATGCCGGGCGGAAGCATCTGTGGCGTCACATTATCGCCATTAAGTTATTCAGAATCAAAGGAAATACTCAAAAAATCAACCCTGGGAGCATGACAGTCTCGAAAACAGGCGCGATGTCGACGCTAACATCCGCGCCGGCGCTCTCCGGCGATGCGAGCGGCACTTCAAACCAGGGTGCAGATCAGCAGCTCGGGATCGGCGTTCAGGCGCAACGGGATGGCCGAGCAGCCAACGCCGCGGCTGACCACCAGCGTGCCGTTGCCGGGCAGCTCGAAGCGGCCATAGGTGTGCTCGTGCGACCACGGGCCGCCGGCATGGAACAGTGGCGTGCCGTCGCGCAGGGCGATCTGGCCGCCGTGAGTATGGCCGGCCAGGCCGAGCGCAAACTGCTCGCCGTCCAGCCAATGCAGTCCGTCCGGCGAATGCATCAGGTAGATGCGCACCGGGCCGGCGCCGGCGAAGGTGGCATCAACCGAGGGCGCGCCCAGCCAGGGATCGTCGATGCCGCAGATGCTGACCGCGCCGAACGGCTCGGGCAAGGACTGGCTGCGGTTGACCAGCAGTTCGATGCCGGCGTCGCGCAAACCGGCTTCGACGCGCGCGCGGCCATTCCAGACGTCGTGGTTGCCGAGCACCGCAAAGGTGCCGAGCGGGGCGCGCGCACCGCGCAGGAAGGTTTGCAACGCATCGATATGGTGCGCGGCGAACGATACGTAGTCGCCGCCCAGCAGCAGCACGTCGGGCGCTTCGGTCCGGATTGCCGCCAGCAGGTCGTCGAATATGGCCGGATCGGTGGTCGGGCCGGCGTGGAAATCCGACGCGAAGCCGACGCGCAGCGGCCGCGCCAGGCGCAGCTCGGGCGGCAGCGCGACCTCGTGGCGCGTGACGCCAAGCCGGCCCAGCCCGCCCAGCCGGTAACTCAGGCGCGCCGCCACGCCGCCGGCGAGGACGGCGCCGAGCAGGCGTTCGGTGGCGCCCTGGACCAAGCGGTTACGTTTCCGTTTCGTCATACGATCATCTTGCAAAACCGTAACTTTACACTGGACACGGCGGCCCGGGCGCGCTTTTGGAAATGCTAGTGCCGCTGCGTGAGGACGGGTAAGATGCGGGTCCCGCCACCATCCCCGACCGCCATGCTCACGCCCGACCAGTTCTTCGCTTTCCTTGCCGCAGCCATCGTGTTGACCCTGTCGCCGGGGCCGGACAACATGATGGTGCTGGGGATCGGCATGGCCAAGGGACGCGCGCGCGGGATGGCCTTCGGCCTGGGCTGCGCGCTCGGGTGCCTGAGCCATACGCTGCTGGCCGTGATCGGCGTCAGCGCCCTGATCGCGGCCTCGCCGCTGGCCTTCACGGCGCTCAAGGTATGCGGCGGCCTGTATCTGGCGTGGATGGGCTTGAACGCCATCCGCAGCCGCGGCGGCGCGACGGTCGGCCGCGCCGGCGACGTGGCGGAGTCTGCGCGCACGCTGTTCCTGCGCGGCGTGTTCGCCAATGCCGTCAATCCAAAGGTCGCGCTCTTCTTCCTTTCGTTTCTGCCGCAGTTCGTGGCTGCCGGGCGCGGCGACGCGAACCTGCAGACTGCCCTGCTGGGCATTGTGTTCACGCTCCAGGCCGCCATCCTGTTCGCACTGCTCGGCTTTTTCTCGGGCGCCGTCGGTGCCTGGCTGGCGCGCCGGCCGCGCGCCGGCATATGGCTCGACCGCATCGCCGGGGCGATCTTCATCGGCTTGGGTCTGCGCCTGATCGTCGCACGGTGACGCATGGGCGCGCAACGATGTCGTTTTTCCGCTCGCCGTAACGGGCCGGAATGCGGCACGATAGCCTACGGCGACGATGCCCTTGACGCCGCATGCTAATGTCGTAACAAAGCTTTACACACTTTTACGGACGTCTGCGCCCCAGGCGTGACAGTTCCAAAATACAATTCGCAACATTGCAATAAAAGTACGGAGATGTCCATGATCGAACGCCGCCAAGCCCATGCCGCTGCCGCTTATCCGGCGCGCCATGCCGGCCACCGCGCCGCCATCGACGCGGACATCGATGCCACGCTTCAGGCGACGACCCAAGCCGCCGGCGCCGCCGGCGAGCGGCCGCTGGTCGACCCAGCCCTGCTGGCCGGCGCCGGCAAGATCTTGTTCATCGCTCACCTGGCGCTGGGCGACTTCACTTACCTGCAAAGCTGCTTCCAGGCCTTCGCGCAAGCCTATCCGCACCTGAAAGTGCACCTGTGGGTCGACGAGCGCCGCCGCACCCGTAAGGCAGCCGCCTGGGCGCACCTGAAGAAATACGCGCTGTACGACTGGCTCGACGAATGCGCGTGTTTCGACAAGGTCTATAAAGAGACCTACAGCCCCGCGCTATACCGGCGCTCGCTGGACGAGGCGCGTCGCGAAGACTACCCGGTGGTGGTGTCGCTGGCCGAACTCGAGCGCCACAAATACGCCAGCCTGGCGCGCAAGATCAGCCCGCATGGCTTCGTGGTCGGGCAAAAGAAGCGCGTGCGCCGCTTCGACTTCGTCAAACAGCATATCTACCGCAAGCTGGACGCCTTCATCCCGGCGCGCGCCCCGTCCGACTGCCGCGGACAGCACATCAGCGACATCTACGCCGGCTGGTTTACGCGCATCTTCGGCCTGCGCATCGCCCCCGCGGCGCGCTTCCCGGTGCTGGCCATCGACGAACGCTGGCGCCGCTACGCGCGCGACCGGTTTGCCGCCTGGGGCTTTGCCACCGGTCCGGGCGCGGCGCCGGTGCTGTTCTTGAACGCTTATTCCAAATCGGTCGAGCGCAGCTGGCCGCTCGACCGCATCGTCGAACTGATCCGCGCAATGCAGGCCCAGCAAGCCTGGCGCGGGGCGGGTTTCGTGGTCAACGTGGTGCCGGAAGACCTGGCGCGCGCACGCGCGCTGCTGCAGGACGCCAAGCTCGATCGCACCCATCTGTTCAGCGCCGAGGACAACTTCTTCCAGCTGCCGGCCGTGCTCAGCCTGTGCAGCCTGATCGTCTCGGTCGAGACCGCGGTCATGCACCTGGCCAACGCCGTGCACGTGCCCGTGATTGCGCTGATGCGCCAGAAGACGCCGGAATGGGCGCCGATCGACAAGGACAACAGCACCGTCATCACCGTGCAGCGCGCCGAGGATTGGGTCGACCGCATCGGCGTGGCCGAGCTCATGGCCGTGCTGGCGCGGCATGCGCCGGCCACCACGCCCGAGCCGCCGACCCATGCGTGACGCCGCCAATCCGAACCGCCCCGCCCTGCTGCTGTTCGACGTCAACCAGACGCTGCTCGACCTGGCGCCGCTGCAGGCAAGCATCTGTGCCATCCTGCCCGGCGCCGACGGCCCTAAGCTTTGGTTCACCACGATGCTGCAGCACGCGATGGCGATGAGCCTGGCCGGCCGCTACGCGCCGCTGCCCGAGATCGGCGCGGCGGTGCTGCGCATGCTGGCCGCCGGCCGCGGCATCGAACTGTCTGCCGAACAGGCCGCGGCGGCGATCCGGCCAATCACGCGCCTTTGCGCGCACCCGGACGTCGCGCCCGCGCTCGCGCGCCTGCGTGCGGCCGGCGTGCGCATGGCGGCGTTGTCGAACTCGACCACGGCAGGATTGCGCGCCCAGCTGGACTATGCGGGCATCGGTCGATACTTCGACGCCGCCTTCAGCGTCGAGGAAGTACGCGTCTACAAGCCGCATGCGCGCGCCTACCTGGACGCGGTGCGGCGCATGCGGGTCGCGCCGGCCCAAGCCATGCTGGTCGCTGCGCACGGCTGGGACACGGCCGGCGCCGGCTGGGCCGGCCTGCAGACCGCCTTCGTCGCCCGCGACGGCGAGCGTCCGTTCCCGCTGGCCGACCGTCCGAGCCTGACGGTGGCTGACCTGGGCGAGCTGGCCGACCGTCTCGGCGCCTGACATCGAGGTCGCCGCGCATGCTTATCCGCTTTTCGTTTTAGCGTTTAACAAATATGCAAGCCTGAATATCTTCGTTCACGCAGCCATGGCCGTTTGCAATACTGGCGCGGTCACTGAACAGGATATTCACCATGCCGCTCGCTTTTTCCACGGTTTCGCCGCCGGGTCCGTTCGAGGAACCGCTCCAGGATGTCGATGCCCTCGGCGCCGCCGAAGCGCTGGCTGCGCGCCTCGCCGCCAGCGCCGTCGAGCGCGACCGCATCGGCGGCCACGCGGCGCAAGAGCGCGAATGGATCCGCGACTCGGGCCTGCTGGCGCTGTCGGTGCCGCGCGAGTTCGGCGGTCTCGGCGCCGACTGGAGCACGGTATACCAGGCCGTGCGCATCGTCGCCCGCAGCGACAGCGCGCTGGCCCACCTGCTCGGCTTTCACCACCTGCAACTGGCCGGCCTGACGCTGTACGGCAGCGCGCGCCAGCAGCGCCGCCTGTACACCGAGACCATCGCCGCGCGCCACTTCTGGGGCAATGCGCTTAACCCGCTCGACAAACGTCTGATCGCCACGCCCAGCGCCGGCGGCTGGGTGCTCAACGGCGTCAAAAGCTTCGCGTCCGGCTCGGTCGGCTCGGACTGGCTGACGGTCTCTGCCTGGGACCCGCTGGCGAATGCGCCGCTGATCGGCGTGCTGCCGACGCGCCAGGCCGGTGTCGCCGTACAGGCCGACTGGGATGCCTTCGGCCAGCGCCAGACCGACAGCGGCAACGTCCACTTCGAAAACGTGCTGCTGCCCGAGGAAGACGTGCTGCAGCCGCCCGGCAAGCCGCCCAGCGCGCAGGCGACGCTGCGCTCGCAGGTGGCGCAGCTGGTGCTGGTCAACCTCTACCTCGGCCTGGCCGAAGGCGCTTTGAGGGCGGCGCGCGCCTACCTGCATGACAGCGCGCGGCCCTGGCTCGCGTCGAACGTGGCCGCGGCCGTGGACGATCCCTTCATCCAGCACCGCTTCGGCCAGTTCCACTTGCTGGTGCGCCCGGCCCAGGTGCTGGCCGACGAGGCCGGACGCAAGCTGGACGCCGCCTGGCGGCGCGGCGCCGGCCTGGACGCGGCCGGACGCGGCGAAGTCGCGGTGGCGGTGGCCGAAGCCAAGGTGCTGGCGCACCGCGCCGCGCTCGACATCGGCAGCCAGCTGTTCGAACTGACCGGCGCGCGCTCGACCTCCGGCCAGTTCGGTTTCGACCGCTTCTGGCGCAACGCGCGCGTACACACGCTGCACGACCCGGTCGACTACAAGCTGCGCGACCTGGGCCGCTATGCGCTCGACGGCACCGTGCCCGAGCCGACGCCGTATTCGTGAGCCCCGCGTGAACCACGGAGCCATCATGGTCGACGATCCGATCATCCGCTTGTCGAACATCGCCAAATCCTTCGTCGCACCGGGCGGCGCCGTGAGCGCGCTGCGCGGCATCGACCTGGCCATCCCGCGCGGCGCCATCTTCGGCATCGCCGGGCGCAGCGGCGCCGGCAAGTCGACGCTGCTGCGCATGATCAACCTGCTCGAGCGCCCCGACGTGGGCAGCGTCGAAGTGAACGGGCGCGAGCTGACCGCGCTGTCGAAACGCGAGCTGCGCGAAGCGCGCCAGGACATCGGCATGATCTTCCAGCAGTTCAACCTGCTGCGCAACCTGAGCGTGTCCGACAACGTCGCCTTTCCGCTGCGGCTGCACGGCCGCCTGAACGCGCCGCGCCGCACGCAACGGGTGCGCGACTGCCTCGGACTGGTCGGCCTGCTCGACAAGGCCGACAGCTACCCGGCGGCGCTCTCGGGCGGCCAGCAGCAGCGCGTGGCGATCGCGCGTGCGCTGGCCAGCGAGCCGGCGCTGCTGCTGTGCGACGAGCCGACCTCGGCGCTGGACGCCGAGACCACGCGCGGCCTGCTCGACACGCTGCGCGCCGTGAATGCGCGCCTCGGCGTCACCATCGTCATCGTCAGCCACGACCTGCCGGCGTTGGGCGCGCTGTGCAGCCACGTCGCGGTGATCGAGGACGGCCGCGTGGCCGAGCAGTTTTCCCCGCTCGACGCCAGCGTCGCGCGCAGTACTGCCCTGGGCCGCGAGCTCGCCTTCCACGGCCTCGAAATCCTGGCGGTTCGCACTGGAGCACATCATGATTGACAACCTAATCGAGTTGCTGCCCGACCTGGGCGTCGCGCTCGGCCAGACCCTGGTCATGCTCGGCATCGGCCTGGGCAGCGCCCTGCTGTTCGGCGGGCCGCTCGGCATCCTGCTGTTCCTGGTCGGCGACGGCCAGTCCCTGCACAACCGCTTCCTGGCCGCGACGCTCGGCTGGCTGGTCAACACCGTGCGCTCCTTCCCCTTCATCATCCTGCTGGTCGCGCTGGTGCCGTTCACGCGCATCGTCGCCGGCACCTCGATCGGGCCGCTGGCGGCCGCGGTGCCGCTGTCGGCGGCGGCGATCCCGTACTTCGCCCGCCTGGTCGAGCAGACGCTGCGCGACGTGCCGCGCGGCGTGATCGAGGCCGCCCACGCGATGGGCGCGAGCGAACTGCAGGTGGTCACGCGCGTGTTGCTGGTCGAAGCGCGCTCGAGCCTGGTGCTGGCGCTGACCGTGCTGGCGGTGAGCTTCCTGTCGTATTCGGCGGTGGCCGGCGTGGTCGGCGGCGGCGGCATCGGCGACCTGGCGATCCGCTACGGCTACTACCGCTTCGAGACCGACATCATGGTGTTCACCGTCGCGGTGCTGATCGCGCTGGTGCAGATGATCCAGCTGACCGGCACGCGCCTCGCGCGCCGCCTCGACAAGCGCTGATTTCCCGCCATTGAAAAGAAAGGCTACCATGCACCAACGCCGCGCTTCACTTGCCACGATAATTACCTCGATCGTCACTTTGACCGCATCGATGCTGGCCGCCGCGCCCGCACACGCACGCGACCCGAAGGAACTCGTCATCGGCACCAGCGCCGGCCCCTACGCCGACCAGGTCAAGCAGGGGATCAAGCCGATCCTGGAGCGCCAGGGCTACAAGGTCAAGGTCATCGAGTTCAACGACTACATCCAGCCGAACTTCGCGCTGGCCGAGGGCTCGCTCGACGCCAACGTGTTCCAGCACATCGTGTACCTGACCCGCTTCGCCCAGGAGCACAAGCTTGCGCTGTCCGAGCTGATCACGATCCCGACCGCGCCGATCGCGATCTACAGCCGGCGCCACAAGTCGCTCGACGAGGCCAAAGCCGGCACCACGGTCGCGCTGCCGAACGACCCGACCAATCAGGCGCGCGCGCTGGTGATGCTGCAGCAGATCGGCTGGATCCGCCTCAAGCCGAACACCGACCCGATCAAGGCGTCCGAGCGCGACATCGCCGCCAACCCGCGCGCAATCAAGCTGCTGCCGCTGGAAGCCGCCCAGCTGCCGCGTGCGCTGCAAGACGCCGACTACGCTTTTGTGAACGGCAATTATGCGCTGGCCTCCGGCCTGAAACTGACCGAGGCGCTACGCACCGAAACCATCTCGCGCAACTACGTCAACCTGGTCGCGGTGCGCACGGCGGATCTGAACAAGGCGTTCGCGCGCGACATCGCCGCGGCCTACCGCTCGCGCGAATTCCTGGCATGGACCGAAAAGAACAACGCGGGCTACGCCAAGACCGACTATCAGCTGGCGCTGATCGCGCAAACGCCAACGACGGCGCCATCGGCGCAGGCAGCGCCACGACAACATTAAGCAACCGAGCCCCGATGCCGACCCACACGCACGACCGCAAGCGCCCGATCCGCTTCAACGCCTTCCAGATGAACACCGTGGGCCACCAGTCGCCGGGCCTGTGGACGCATCCGCGCGACACCAGCACGCTGTATCGCAGCACCGCGCACTGGGTCGAGCTGGCGCGCCTGCTCGAAGACGGCCGCTTCGACGCGATCTTCCTGGCCGACGTGCTGGGCGCCTACGACGTCTATGGAGGCAAGCACGATGCGGCGATCCGCCATGCGGTGCAAGTACCGCTGGCCGATCCGCTGGCGCTGGTGCCGCTGATGGCGCACGCCACGCGCCACCTCGGCTTCGGCGTGACCGCGGCGCTGACCTACGAGCACCCGTACACCTTTGCCCGGCGCATGTCGACGCTGGACCACCTGACCGACGGCCGGGTCGGCTGGAACATTGTCACCGGCTACCTCGACAGCGCGGCGCGCAACCTCGGCCTGGAGCGCCAGCTCGGCCACGATGCGCGCTACGACCTGGCCGACGAATACCTGGACGTGGTCTACAAGCTGTGGGAACAGAGCTGGGACGAGGAAGCGGTGCTGCGCGACAAGCACAGCGGCGTGTACGCCGATCCGGCGCTGGTGCGCAATATCAACCACAAGGGCCTGCACTACAGCGTGCCCGGGATCCACCTGTGCGAGCCCTCGCCCCAGCGCACGCCCTTCCTGTACCAGGCCGGCAGCTCGCCGCGCGGCCTGGCCTTCGCAGCGCGCCACGCCGAAGCCACCTTCGTGTGCGGCCCGAGCCAGAAAGTCACCAAGCGCTTCGTCGACGAGACGCGCGACGCAGTGCGCGCGGCCGGGCGCGAACCGGGCGAGGTGCTGGTGTATGCGCAGGCACTGATCGTCACCGCGCCGACCGAGGCCGAAGCGCAGGCCAAGTACCAGGATTACCTCGACCACGTGAACGTCGAAGGCGCGCTGGCGATGCTGTCGGGCTGGACCGGCGTCGATTTCTCCAAGATCCCGCTCGACGCCACCGTTGAATACATCGATACCGATGCCGGCCGCAGCGCGTTGGCCTCGCTCTCGAGCGCCGATCCGGAGCGGCGCTGGACCGTGCGCGAGGCGGCGAAGTTCGTCGGCCTGGGCGGGCGCGGGCCGGTGCTGGTCGGCGATCCGCGCCAGATCGCCGACCAGCTCGAGGCTTGGCAGGACAACACCGGCGCCGACGGCTTCAACCTGGCCTTCGCCGTGGCCCATGAATCGATGCGCGACGTGGTCGAACTGGTGGTGCCTGAGCTGCAGCGGCGCGGACGCTATCGCAAGGAATACGACGGCGGCACGCTGCGCCACCAGGCGCACGGCGGCGGCGACCGCCTGCCGCTGCACCACCCTGGGCGGCAGGTCCGCATCGGCGGAGCATCTCACTAATAACAACGAAAGGAACCCCGTGAAACGCAGGACCCTGCTTCAACTCGGCGCCGCCGGCGTCGCCTCCGCTGCCTTGCCGCGCTTCGCCAATGCGGCCCCGCTCGACGAACTGCGCCTCGACTATGCTTATTATTCGCCGACCAGCCTGGTGCTGCGCCGCTTCGGCTGGCTCGAGCAGGAATTCAAGCCGGACGGCACCGCCATCGCATGGGTGTACAGCGCCGGCAGCAACCGCGCGCTCGAATACCTGAATGGCGCCAGCATCGACATCGGCTCCTCGGCCGGCCTGGCGGCCTTGCTTGCGCGCGCCAACGGTGCGCCGATCCGCACGCCCTACATCTTTTCGCGCCCCGAGTGGACCGCGCTGGTGGTGCGCAAGGATTCGCCGATCCGCAGCCTGGCCGACCTGAAAGGCAAGAAGATCGCCGCCACCAAAGGCACCGATCCCTATCTGTTCCTACTGCGCTCGCTGCAGGTGGCGGGCCTGAACCGCGGCGACATCGAACACGTCAGCCTGCAGCACGCTGACGGCCGCGTGGCGCTGGAACAAGGCAAGGTCGACGCCTGGGCCGGCCTCGATCCGCACATGGCGGCGAGCGAACTGGAAAGCGGCGCCCGGCTGCTGTACCGCAACGTCGCCTTCAACACCTACGGCTTCCTGAACGTGCGCGAGCAGTTCCTCGCGACACGCCCGAACGAGACCGCGCGCGTGCTGCGCGCCTACGAACGGGCACGCGCGTGGACCCGCGCCAACCCGGGCGAGGCGGCGCGCATCCTGGCCGAGGAAGCCAAGGTGCCGCTGGCGGTGGCGCTGCTGCAGGTCAAGCTGCGCAGCGACTTTTCGCAACCGCTGCCGGGCGCCGAGCATGTCGCCGCCCTGCGCGCGGCGGCGCCGATCCTGCGCGACGAGAACCTGGTGCGGCCCGGGACCGACCTGAACGCGGCCATCGCCGCGCTGGTCGATACGCGCTTCGCCAAGCCGCTGATCGCATGAACACGCGCCTGCTCGACCTGCCGAAGGATGCCGTCAAGGATGCGCCGGCAGCGCCGCCCCTGCGCGCGCGCTCGCGTCCCGGCTGGAAACACGCCCTGCTGCTGCCGCTGCTGCTGCCGCTGCTGGTCCTGGCCGGCGCGGAAATCGCCGTGCGCGCCGGGCTCGTTCCGGCCAACCTGATGCCGCCGCCGTCCGAAGTCGCGACCACGCTGGCCTGGCTGGCCGGTCATGGGCTGGGCCAGCACGTCGCGGCCAGCACGCTGCGGGTGGCGATTGGCTTCGCCTGCGGCGCCGGTGCGGCCCTCGTCCTGGGCGCGCTGGTGGCGCTGCACCGCACCTCGGCGCGCGTGCTCGACCCCAGCCTGCAGGCGCTGCGCGCGATCCCGTCGCTGGCCTGGGTGCCCTTGCTGCTGCTGTGGTTCGGCATCGACGAGACGCCGAAGATCGTCATGATCGCCATCGGCGCCTTCTTCCCGGTCTACACCGGCGTCACGTCCGGGGTCAAAGGGGTCGACCGCAAGCTGGTCGAGGTCGGCCTGCTGTACCGGCTCACGCCGCCGGCGCTGGTGCGGCGCGTGCTGCTGCCGGCCGCGCTGCCGGCGATCCTGACCGGGCTGCGTAACGGCCTGGCGCTTGCCTGGATGTTCATGGTGGCGGCCGAACTGATCGCGGCCAGCCGCGGGCTGGGCTACCTGCTGTCGGACGGGCGCGAAACCAGCCGCGCCGACATCGTGCTGGCCGCGATCGTGCTGCTGGCCGTGCTCGGCAAGCTGAGCGACATGGCAATGCTGGCCTTGGAGACGCGCCTGCTCGGCTGGCGCGATGGTTTTACGGTGGAGCGAGCATGAGGAAACGCAGATGAGCTTTTTCGAGATCGATGTCGACCACAAGCGCTACGGCGAGCGCACCATCCTGCGCGGGCTGCGCCTGCAGTTGGCGCGCGGCGAGATCGTCAGCCTGATCGGCGCCAGCGGCTGCGGCAAGAGCAGCCTGCTCGGCATCGCCGCCGGGCTGGACCGTGACGCCGCGGCCAGAGTGCGACTGGATGGCGCCGAGTGGGACGTCGGGCGCACCCGTCCCGGCGCCGGGATCGGCATGGTATTTCAGGAGCCCCGCCTGTTCCCCTGGCTGACCGTGGTCGAGAACATCGTGTTCGGCACCGGCGCGCGCAAGCTCCCGCCCGGCACGCTCGACGGCTTGCTGGACGAAGTCGGCTTGGGGGGCCTGGGCGAACAACTGCCCAAGCAGCTTTCGGGCGGCCAGGCGCAGCGCGTGGCGCTCGCGCGCGGCCTGTTCACCCAGCCGCGCGTGCTGCTGCTGGACGAACCATTCTCGGCGGTCGACGCGATCACCCGCATCCGTCTGCAGGATTTGCTGGCGCGGGTGGCGCGCGAACGCGGCCTGACGGTGCTGATGGTCACGCACGACATCGACGAAGCCGTGCAGCTGAGCGACCGGGTGGTGCTGCTGGCCAACCAGCCGGGCCCGGCGCGCGCCGTGTTCGACATCGATTTGCCGCGTCCGCGCGTGCGAACGGGCGCACGCGCGGACGCGCGCGCGGCAGCGCTCAAGGCCGAGCTGCTGGCGGCGCTCGACCTCGGCCTGGCAGCCTGAGGTCAGGTCGGCTTGCCGACCGGCGCCGGCGCCCCTTCGCGCGACGGAATCAATTCGACCTTCAGCCAGCCCGGCTGGCGCAGGTCGAATTCCTTGTACGCGTCGATCACCGAATCCAGCTGCTGGCGCTGGGTGATGATCGCAGTCGGGTCGAACGCGCCGGTGCGCACCAGCTCGACCAGGTCCGGGATGTACTTGCGGTGGTTGCAGTTGCCCATCCGGATCGTCAGGTTCTTGTTCATCGCCGCGCCGATCGGGAAGAAGTTGTCGGCCGGTGGATACACGCCGATGATCGACAGCGTGCCGGCCTTGGCCAGCGCCTGCACCGCCCATTCCTGGGCCTGGGACGGCGCCTGGCCCGGCACCCAGTTCTTGCCGTCCGGGTGCTGGACCGGGGCGATTTTCTGCACCTCTTCCTGAAAGTCGGCCTGCTTTTCCTGCGCCTGTTTCGCGGCCGGGCCATGGTGCGGGCATTCGGCATCCACGCCGACCGCATCGATCACGCAATCGACGCCGACGCCGCCGGTCAGGTCCATGATGGTCTGGACCGGGTCTTCCTCGTCGTAGTTGATGACCTCGGCGCCCTGGCGGCGCGCCATGTCGAGGCGGTCCTGCAGGTGGTCGATCGCCAGCACGCGCCCGGCGCCCATCAGCAGGCTTGATGCGATGGCGAACTGGCCGACCGGGCCGCAGCCGAACACCGCGACCGTGTGGCCGTGCTTGATGTCGGCCATGTCGGCGCCGAACCAGCCGGTCGGGACGATGTCCGACAGCAGGATCGCCTGGTCGTCGGTGACTTCGTCGGGCAGGCGCACCAGGTTGACGTTGGCGAAGGGCACGCGCGCCTTTTCGGCCTGCAAACCGTCGAAGCCGCCGGCCGCCTCCGGGCCGCCGTAAAAGGCCGTGCCGGCCGTCTTGCCGCCCGGGTTCGCGTTGTCGCACTGGCCGTAATAGCCGGAACGGCAGTACGAGCAATAACCGCAGGCGATGGTCGAGGGGATCACGACGCGGTCGCCGAGCGACAGGTTGCGCACGTTGGGGCCGATGCTTTCGACCACGCCGACCGCCTCGTGGCCGAGGATGGTGCCCTGTTTCATGCCGCTGAAGGTGCCGCGCACGAAGTGCAGGTCGGTGCCGCAGATGGCGCTGGTGGTGATGCGGACGATCGCGTCCTGCGGGTCCTGGAGTTGCGGTTCGGGCACGTCTTCGAGGCGGATGTCGCCGATATCGTGGAATACGACAGCTTTCATCATGGTCCTTTCGCGCGGGTCGCTGGGAATGAAATTCATCATATCAGCGTGATTCTGGACAGTTCACACGTTACCACCCGTTACCGAACGGCCATGCCGGATGCCCTGTCGTTCCGGCCTGCGCCGGAACGACAGTCGTATTCAGCCGTAGCAGCGGTCTTGCAGAACACTGCATTCCGGTTTGCCCCGCAGCCATTTTTTCGTTACATTTGAGGTTTCGATGCCCCGGGCAGCGCCGCCGCCCATCCACCGCTCCGCGAATGCGCGATTCATCCTCCCTGTTCAAGCACATCACCTCGGGCTCGATCGTCACGGCGACCTGCGTCCTCGGCCTCATCTACGTCGGCCGCGACGTCCTCGAACCGCTGGCCCTGGCCACCATCCTCAGCCTCGCGCTGGCGCCGCTGATCCGCACGCTGCGCCGCATCGGCCTGCCGCAATTTCCGGCCACGCTGCTGTCGGTGCTGGCGCTGGGCACCTGCGTGGTCGGCATCGGCATCGTGCTGTTCTTCCAGCTGCGCGGCGTGACCGAAGACTTGCCGAAATACCGCGCGGCGATCCGCACCAAGGTGGCGGCCGTGCGCGAGCTGACCGAACGGCCGTTCGCGCGCCTGGAGGCCGAGATGAACGCGGTGGCGCCGCAAGCCTCCAGCGCGCTGAGCGGCCGGCGCAACATGACCACCATCGTGGTGCGTCCCGACCAGCCGCTGCCGGTCGAGATCCGCGCGCCGCGCCTGACCACCCAGGACGCGCTGGCGCGCACCTTCTCGATGGCCTGGGGGCCGCTCGGCGAGACCGGCCTGGTGCTGGTGCTGCTGGTGTTCATCTCGCTCGAGCACGAATCGCTGCGCGACCGGCTGGTGCGCCTGGCCGGCCAGGACGACGTCAGCCGCACCATCAAGACCCTGGGCGACGCGGCCCAGGGCGTGTCGCGCTTCTTCCTGTCGCAGCTGCTGGTCAACCTCACCTTCGGCACGCTGATCGGCATCCTGCTGTGGCTGGCCGGGGTGCCGCATCCTGCCCTGTGGGGCGCCTTGAGCGGCATCCTGCGCTTCGTGCCCTACCTGGGCATCATGGCGGCCGGCGTGGTGATCTCGGTGTTCGTGGCCGCTATCGATCCAGGCTGGACGCTGGCGGTGTCGTGCATGGTGCTGTTCGCCGGCCTGGAGCTGCTGGTGGCCAACGTGGTCGAACCGAAGATCTACGGCCACAGCTCGGGTCTGTCGCCGCTGGCGATCATCATCTCGGCGGTGTTCTGGGGCGCGATGTGGGGCCCGGTCGGGCTGCTGCTGTCGACACCGCTGACACTGTGCCTGGTCGTGGCCGGGCGCCACCTGCGCGCCCTGGAGCCGGTCACCATCCTGCTCGGCGACGCCCCCAGCGTCAGCGGCGCCCAGCGCTTCTACCAACGCATGCTGGCCGGCGACACCAACACGATCCTGTCGGACGCCTACGCCTACCTGCGCCGCTCCAGCTTCGCGCGCTATTGCGACCAGGTGCTGCTGCCGGGCCTGGCGATGGCGGTGGCCGACAACCGCGCCGGCAAGATCGATACCGCCCAGGTGTCGGCGATCCGCCTGATCATCGCCACCGTCGCCAGCACGCTGACGCCGGAGTCGGGCGCGCCCACGCGCGCGCGCCGGCGCCGTGACGTGGCCCTGCTCGACACCAGCCTGGGCGCGCACCTGCGCCAGATGCGCGAAGAGCGCCACGGCCGCTGGCAGGGCTCGCTCGACGTGCCGTCGCGCTCGATCGTACTGTGCGCCGGCCTGCCGGCCGAGCGCGACGAGGCGCTCAGCGAACTGCTGGTGCGCGCGCTGCGCGAAGCCGAGATCGACGCGCGCAGCACCACCATCGACCCGCGCGACCCCAGCCCGGGCCCGGACCGCGCCGACCTGATCTCGAGCGTGATCCTGCCGTACCCGGTCGACGAGTCGCTCGAATTGTGGCTGGCCATCGTCGACGAGCTGCACGTGCGCCTGCCGGGCGCGCTGCTGGCGGCGCTGCGTGTGACCGACGCCCGCTCGACGGTATCGATGTCGATCGTCGAGAAGCACGTCGACATCGTGCTGCGTTCGTTCGAGGAGGCGCTGGCGTTCGCGGCGCCCGAGCGCGCGCCGGCCAAGGCCGACGGCGCCGCCTGAGCCCCTGGCGCGCACGGGACACTGACTCGCGCCAAGAACTCCTGCGCTATGATGGCCGTATTGACCCGCCGCGGCGGCGCGCTGGCGCCGGCCGAGCGGGCTGGAGGGCATCATGAGCCTGCATCCATTGCCGCTCGCGGTCTTCGTGGTCGACGCCGGCGGCGCGATCGTCAGCTGGAACAAGGGCTGTGAAAAGCTGGCGGGCCACACCGCGGCCGACATCGGCGGCAGCCACCTGGCCGACCTGATCGCCTTCGACGACCCGCACACGGCCACCCGCCCGATCGAGGCGCTGATCGACGCGGAATCCACCGGCACGTTATATTGCATCAACGGGCACGCGCTACCGGTGCGGATCACGATCGCGCGTCAACCGCCGGCCGCTGGCGCGGACCCGTTTTACACTGTGATCGTGGTAGCGCGGGCCGGTATCGCAGCGACGCGCTACGCGCTGATCCAGGACTTGCCGGTGGCCGAGCTGATCGAAGTGCTGCCGTGCGTGTTCTACGTGATCGACCAGAGCCACCGCCTGCTGCTGTGGAACCACCAGCTCGAGCAGGTGCTGCAGCGCCCGAGCGAAGAGATGCCGACCGACGACGTGCTCTGGTTCTTCGACGAGGCCGACCGCGCGCGCGTGGCGCAGCGCATCCGCGAATCGTTCGAGCACGGCGCGGCGTCGCACGAGGCCGAGATGGTCGGCAAGGGCGGCATGCGCACCAGCCTGCTGTTCCACTGCGCGCGCACAAGCCTGGGCGGCCTGCCCTGCGTGTTCGGCACCGGCCTGGACATCTCGCAGCGCAAGCGCACCGAGCACGGCCTGCGCGTGCGCGAACGCGCGATCTCCTCGAGCGTCAACGCGATCGTCATCACCTGCCGCGAGCACGACTTGAACCGCATCGAGTACGTCAACCCAGCGTTCGAGCAGATGACCGGCTACACGCTGGCCGAGATCCGCGGGCGCGACCCGGGCTTCATGAGAATCGACGGCGTCGACGTCGACGAGCACCGCCGCATCGCCGAGGCGCTGGCGCGCGAGCAGAGCGTACGCGCGGTGGTACGCAACCAGCGCAAGAACGGCGAGGTGTTCTGGAACGAGTTGCGCATCGACCCGGTAGAGAACGGCGACGGCCAGGTCACCCATTTCGTCGCCGTGCTGAGCGACATCACCGAAGCCAGGCACTACGAACGGCGCCTGCACCACCTCGCCCACCATGACGCGCTGACTGGCCTCGCCAACCGCACGCTGTTGCAGGAGCACCTCAAATTGGCCATCGAGGACGCGCTGCGCGACGGCACGCTGGGCGCGCTGGCATTCCTCGACCTCGACAATTTCAAATACATCAACGACAGCTTCGGCCATGACGCCGGCGATGCGGTTCTGTGCGAGACCGCCGTGCGACTGCGCGACAACGTGCGCGAGGACGACACCGTGGCGCGTGTCGGCGGCGACGAATTCGTGCTGGTTATCAAGGAACAACAGGACGCCGCCGAGATCGCCGCGCTGATCGAGCGCATCCGCCACAGTGTCGCCATGCCGGTCGCCGCCGGCGGGCGCGAGATCGTGCCCGGCGCCAGCATCGGCGTGGCCCTGTTCCCGCGCGACGGCGAGAATGTCGACCGCATCATGCGCGCTGCCGACGCCGCCATGTACCATGCCAAGTCGCTGGGCAAGAACAACTGCCAGTTTTACTCAGAAGAGTTGAACCAGGTAGTGCACCAGCGCCTGATGCTCGAAGCCAGCCTGGCGCGCGCGATCGGCGCCAAGGAACTCGAACTGGGCTACCAGCCCAAGGTCGATCTGCGCAGCGGGCGCGTGGTCGGCGCCGAAGCGCTGGTGCGCTGGAATCATCCGGAACACGGTTGCCTGGCGCCCGGCCGCTTCATCCCGGTGGCCGAGCAGACCGGGCTGATCGTCCCGCTGGGCGAATGGGTGCTGGCCGAGGCCTGCGCCACGCTCAACCAGCTGCAGCGCGCCGGCGTCAAGGATTTCGTCATCTCGGTCAACCTGGCCGCGCGCCAGCTGCGTGAGCGCGAGTTCGTCGCGCGCCTGGCCGAGACCCTCGCGCGTCACCAGGTCGCGCCGGCCTCGCTCGAACTCGAGGTCACGGAAAGCCAGCTGATGGACAAGCCCAAGGATGCGATGGATGCGCTGTCGCAGCTCAAGACGCTCGGCGTGCGCCTGTCGATCGACGACTTCGGCACCGGCTACTCGAGCCTGAGCTATCTGCAGAAGTTTCCGGTCGACGTGATCAAGATCGACCGCTCGTTCCTGGAGCCGGTCGGGGACGACGGCCACGCGGTGATCATGCGCGCCATCATCGCGCTCGGCCACAACCTCAAAATGGAAGTGATCGCCGAAGGCGTCGAGACGCGCGAGCAGCTGGCCTTCTTGCGCGAACACGACTGCGACCAGATGCAGGGCTACTACTTCAGCCCCGCCCTGTCGCGCACCGGCCTGCAGGACATGCTGGCGCGCGGGGCGCGCCTCGCCAGCTGAGCGAATTGACGATCAGCGCAGGTTGCCGGTGTGGCCGAGCGAATAGCGGCCCGGCTGCGGCCACACGGTCAGGCCGTGCGGCTCGCCGCCGACCTTGATCTGGCTGACGTCGCCGCTCTTGGTGTCGATGCGGTAGACCACGTCGTCGAAGCGGCCGGACAGCCACAGCCACTTGCCATCGGCGCTGACGTTGCCCATGTCGGGGCTGCCGCCGCCCGGGATTTTCCAGTAGTTGACGATCTTGCCGGTAGCGAACTCGAGCACGCCGACGCCGCCCGGACCGTGGCGCTTGCCGTGGATGCGGTGGGTGCCGCGGCTGGCGATGTACAGGAACTTGCCGTCGCGGCTAGGGTAGAGGCCGTGCGTTCCGATGCCGACCGGGACGAAGCCGACTTCCTTGAAGGAATCGCCGTCGACCACATGCACGCCGTCGGCTTCCATGTCGGCCACGTAGTACAGCTTGCCGTCCGGCGAGACGCGCACGTCCTGCGGCATGCCCTTCTTGCTCGAGCAGATCTCGCTGGCGCCCGGCGCGCTAGGATCGAACCCTTCGCGGATGCGGGTGGACGGCATGTTCAGCTTCAGGTAGCCCAGCACCTTGTGGTCGACCATGTCGATCTTGGCCATCGCGCCGTCGAATTCGCAGGTGAACAGCGCGTACTTGCCGTCGATCGAGAATTCGGCGTGGTTGATGCCGCCACACTTCGGCACCTCGATCGAATACTGCATCGCCATCGTGTGCGGATCGCGGAAGTCGAGGCGGTGGCGCGCCTCGGCCACCACGATCGCCGACTTGCCGTCCGGCGAGAAGTACATATTGTAGGGGTCGTCGACCGGCACGCTCTGGCCGGGCTTGCCGCTGGTCGGGTCGATGGGCGTCAGGCTGCCGGTGTTGCGGCGCTCGGCGTTGTTGGCCACCCACAGCATGCGCAGGTCCCAGGACGGGATCACGTGCTGCGGGCTCTCGCCGACCTTGAAGCGGTCGACCACCTTCATCGCATTCGGATCGATCACGTAGACGTCGTCGGTGCGCAGGTTGGGCACGTAGATGCGCTCCAGGTCGCCGTGCACGGCCGGACTCATGTGGCTAGGACCGATCTCGCTGTACAGGTTGCGCGCATCGACCACGCGCGGCATGCCGGGCACGGTGACGATCGCGCCCGGCGCGGCGTTGGCCGCGGCCGCCGTTGCCGCGGACGCTGCTGCGGGCGCGGGCGCGCTCTGCGGGTTCTGGGCGTCGACGACGCGGGCGGCGACGACGGCGACGGTGACGGCGCCTAAGGCCAGGCAGATGCCGGTGGATACTTTGAGTGACACGTTGGACCTTCTACTTTGGCTGGGTTGGATTCTGGGATTGTTGACCGAGGGCAGCGCGGATCGCTTTGACCGATTCGTCGACCTGGCGCTGCACGCCGATCTGCCCGAGTTCGGCCGAGGCGCGGGTCGGGTCGCCGCGCACGCCGCCGGCCGGGCCCGCCTTGGCGCCGGCGGCCAACTGGCCGGTGCGCACCAGGGCCGGGTCGAGCGCCAGGGTCAACGAGGTATCGGCCAGGCCGGCATGCAGGCCGATCTCGGCCTCCTTGAAACCGCGCCGCTTCAGGTCGGCCACATAGCCGTCCTGGGTGGCGTCGTAATATTCGTGCAAGGCGTGGGCGCGGCAGCCGCGTGCGGCCCAAGCGCGCTCGCCGTTCAGGCGGGCGACCACCCGGTCGACGCTCTTGCGGTAGCCGCCGTGGTCTTGTAAAAAGAATACCTCGCGCAGGCCGTGCTGGCAAAAACTGCGCGCGCTGCCTTCGAGCAAGCCTTCGAAAGCGGCGTCGGGAATCGAGATCGTGCCGGGAAAGCGCATGTGGCCGGCCGGCGGCGTGATCGCCCCTTCCGGCACGTAGGCCACGGTCGGCGCCACCACCGCGTTGCCAAGCTGGCCGGCGATGCGTCCGGCTAGCGCGCGCGCGCGCATGTTGTGCTTGCCGAGCGCGATGTGCGGCCCGCTCTGCTCGGTCCCGCCGATCGGCACCAGCACCGTCGCCGTGCCGGCCGCGATGCGCGCGCCCAGTTCCGGCGAGGTCAAATCTTCCAGATAGGCGCTGCTCTGCGTCGGCGCGGCGGCAGCCGGCGGCACGGGCATCTGGGCCAGCGTCATGGTCAGGCAGGCAATTGCGAACGCGCGGCGGCGCCCAGTGTTGTGCAGGTGAAGCATTCCGATGTGGTTCCGATGCGAGCGCGCCGGCGCGCGTGCGGAACGCGCGTCGTGCGGTTGTGTTCGTATTGTAGTGCAACAGCGGGCCGGCCGGGGGCCGGCGTTGCGGATTTACGCCGGTTTGGCGCCGTCTTCGCGCCCGGGACCGGCCGGCGGAACGTCGGTTTGCGCGGGTTCGCGGCGCCGGACACGCAGCTTGTCGGCCACGACCACGTAGAACATCGGGATCAGGAAGGTGGCGATGAAGGTCGCCGCCAGCATGCCTCCCAGCACCCCGCGCCCGACCGCGTTCTGGCTGGCCGAGCCGGCGCCGCGCGCCAGCGCCAGCGGCAGCACGCCCAGGCCGAAGGCCAGCGAAGTCATCAGGATCGGGCGCAGCCGGATGTGCGCCGCCTCGAGCGCGGCGTCGACCGCGCCGCGGCCCTGTGTGGCCAGTTCGCGCGCGAACTCGACGATCAGGATCGCATTTTTCGAAGACAGCCCGACCGTGGTCAACAAGCCAACCTGGAAATACACGTCGTTCGACATGCCGAACGCAAACGCCGCCGACAAGGCGCCCAGCACGCCGATCGGCACCACCATGATGACCGACACCGGGATCGACCAGCTTTCGTACAGCGCGGCGAGGCTCAGGAACACGACCAGCACCGACAGGCCATACAGGATCGGCGCCTGGGCGCCGGCCTCGACCTGCTGCAGCGAGATGCCGGTCCAGCTGAAGCCGACGCCGGACGGCAGCTTCCTGGCCAGCGTTTCCATGGCTTCGATCGCCTCGCCGGTGCTGCGGCCGGGCGCCCCCTGCCCCTGGATCTCGAACGAGGAGACGCCGTTGTAGCGCTCCAGCCTTGGCGAGCCGTAGGTCCAGCGTCCGGTGGCGAAGGCCGTGAACGGCACCATCGCGCCGCTGTTGTTGCGCACGTAGATCGCGTTCAAGTCTTGCGGACCCATGCGGAACGGCGCATCGGCCTGCAGATAGACGCGCTTCAGGCGGCCGTCGGTGTCGAGAAAAAAATTGACGAAGCTGGACGCCCAGGCGCTGGAAAAGGTCTGATCGACCGCGCTCAGGGCCAGGCCCAGCGCACTGGCTTTTTCGCGGTCGATGTCGACGTTGTACATCGGGTTGTCGTCCAGGCCGTTCGGACGCACGGCGGCCAGCGCCGGGTCCTGGCGCGCCATGCCGAGCAGCTGGTTGCGCGCCTGCAGCAGCTTGTCGTGGCCGAGCGCGGCCTGGTCCTGCAGCTGGAAGTCGAAGCCCGAGGCCTGGCCCAGCTCCGAGATCGCCGGCGGGTTGATCGGCACCACCAGCGCATCCTGGAACGGCCCGAAATGGCGCCCGATGCGCTGCGCCAGCGCCTGCACGCGCAGCTTGGCGCCGGCACGCTCGTCGAAGGGCCGAAAGTGGACGAACAGGAAACCCTGGTTCTGGCCGTGCCCGGCGAAGTTGAAGCCGCTGACCTGGAAGGCGGCGTCGACGATCTCGGCCTCTTCCTTTAGCAGGTAGCGGTTGATGTCGGCCACCACGGCGGCGGTGCGGGCTTGGGTCGCGCCGCTAGGGAGCTGCACCAGCACGAACATATAGCCCTGGTCTTCGTCCGGCAGGAAGCTCGACGGCAGGCGCAGGAACATGAATGTCACCACGCCGACCACGCCCGCGTACACCAGCAGCCAGCGCCCGGACCGGCCCACCACGTGGCGCACGCCGCCCAGGTAGCGCTCGCGCATGCGCTCGAAGCCGCGGTTGAAGGCGCTGAAGAAGCCGCGGGTCTTGCCGGGCTCTGCGCCATGCTTCGGCGGCTTCAGGATGGTCGCGCACAGCGCCGGACTGAGCGAGAGCGCGACGAACACCGACAGCAGCATCGCCGATACGATGGTGAGCGAGAACTGGCGGAGATCGCGCCCACCGAGCCGGTCGAGAACGCCACCGGCACGAACACGGCCGACAGCACGGTCGCCACGCCGACCAGCGCGCCGCCGATCTGGCTCATCGCCTTTTGCGTGGCTTCCCTGGGCGGCAAGCCTTCCTCGGTCATGATGCGCTCGACGTTTTCGACCACCACGATGGCGTCGTCGACCAGCAGGCCGATCGCCAGCACCAGGCCGAACATCCACAGGATGTTGATCGTGAAGCCGGCCGCCGCCATGATGCCGAAGGTGCCGAGCAGCACCACCGGCACCGCGATGGTCGGCACCAGCGTCGCGCGGACGTTCTGCAGGAACAGGTACATCACCAGGAACACCAGCGCGATGCCCTCGAACAGCGTCTTGACCACCTCGAGCATCGATTCGCGGATGAAGGGCGCGGCGTCGATCGGGAAGATGGCCCTCAAGCCGGGCGGGAAGTTGGGCTGCATGCGCTCGATCAGCGCGTGGATCTGGGCGCTGGTGTCGAGCGCGTTGGCGCCGGGCGCCAGGTAGATGCCGATGCCGGAGGCCGGCTGGCCATTGTACTTGCTGTCGATGGTGTAGTTCTCGGCCCCGCGCGCGACCCGCGCGACGTCGCGGATGCGCACCTGCGAGCCATCGTTCAGCACCTTGAGCAGCACGTCGCCGAACTGCGCGGGCGTGCGCAGCAGCGTAGCTTCGCGCACCGTGGCGCTGAACTGCTGCACGCCAGTCGCCGGGGTGCCGGCCAGCTGGCCGCCGGCCACCTGCACGTTCTGGGCCTGCAGCGCGGCGGTGACGTCGACCGGGGTCAAGCCGTAGTTGTTCAGCTTGTTCGGGTCGACCCAGATGCGCATCGCGTACTGGGTGCCGAACACGTTGAAGTTGCCGACGCCGCTGACCCGGCTGACCGGGTCCTGGATGCGCGAGACAATGAAGTTGGCGATGTCCTCGCGGCTCATGCTGCCGTTCTCGGACTCCATGCCGACCACCAGCAGGAACGAGGCGCTCGACTTGCTCACGCGGATGCCGAGCTGCTGCACCACTTGCGGCAGCTGCGGCACCGCCAGCTGCAATTTGTTCTGCACCTGGACCTGGGCGATGTCGGGATTGGTGCCGGGGGCGAAGGTGAGCGTGGTGACGCCCTGGCCGCTGTCGTCGCTGGTCGAGGCCAGGTAGATCAGGTGGTCCAGCCCGCTCATCTGCTGCTCGATCACCTGCACCACGGTCGACTCGACCGTCTCGGCCGAGGCGCCCGGGTAGGTGGTCTGGACCTGGATCGAGGGTGGCGCGGTCGACGGATATTGTTCGATCGGCATGCGCAGGATCGACAGCGCCCCGCCGAGCGACATCAGGATCGCGATCACGATCGCGAAGATCGGGCGGGCGATGAAGAAGTTGGCCACGGTATGCTCCGGGCGTGCCACGCTAGCGCGCCGAGGCCGGCGGACCGGCGGCGCTGGCGGTGGTGGCCGCGCGCGCGCGCGCAGGCGCGGACGGGCCCGCGGCCACGCGCACCAACGCGCCCGGCTTGACGTTCTGGATGCCGGACACGATCACGCGGTCGCCCTCGTCCAGGCCGCCGGTGACGACCCAGTCGGCGCCCTGGGTGGTGTCGGCCTGGATCGTCTTCGACACGACCTTGCCGTCCGCACCGACGACCAGGACGGTGGCCCGGCCCTGCGGATCGTGGCTGACCCCGGCCTGAGGCACCAGCAGCGCGTCGACCATGCCTTCCTCGACGCGCGCACGCACGAACATCCCCGGCAGCAGCACGTGGTTCGGATTCGGCACGATGGTGCGCACCCTGACCGAGCCGGTGCCGGGATCTACCGTGACGTCGGAGAACTGCAGCGTGCCGGCAATCGGGTAGCGGCTGCCGTCCTCCAGGATCAGCTCGACGCGCGCGCGGTTCGGGCCGGCAGTCTGCACGCGGCCGGCGGCCAGGTCCTGGCGCAGGCGCAGGCCATGCACGCTGGACTGGTTGAGGTCGACGTAGATCGGGTCGATCTGCTGCACGGTCGCCATCAGCGTGGCCTGGCCGGCCTGCACGTACGCGCCTTCGGTGACCGAGGCGATGCCGACCCGGCCGGTGATCGGCGCCGCCACGTCGGTGTAGCCGAGGTTGATGCGCGCCGAGCGCACCGAGGCACGGCTAGAAGCGACGTCGGCCGAGGCCTGCCCTTGCGCGGCGACCGCGTTGTCGTAGTCCTGGCGGCTGACGGCATTGCTGGCGACCAGCTGCTGGTAGCGCCCGGCCTGCAGTTCCTGGGCGCGCACGTTGGCTTGGGCGCGCAGCAGCGATGCCTGGGCGCTTTCCAGGTTGGCCTGATAGGGTGCGGGATCGATCTTGAACAGGCGCTGGCCGTCGCGCACCTCGGCGCCTTCGCGGAATTCGCGCTTGAGCACGATGCCGTCGACGCGCGCACGCACCTGTGCCACGCGTAAGGGATTCACCCGGCCCGGTAGTTCGACCGTCACGGGCACGCGCGCGGACCGCGCCGGCGCCACGGTGACGCTGGGCGGCGGCGGCTTGTTCGCGCCGGCTTGGCCGGACTGCGCCGCCGGCGGATCGTTGCGCTTGCAGGCGCTCAGCACCAGGGCAAGCGCCAGGGCAAGCACCAAAAGCAGCATGCGCATGACGCTCACGGCCCGCATTTTGCTGTCACGCACATTCGCTTGCGACGTTTCGCACACGGCATCGTTCTCTCCCCGATCGGCTATCCGTTCAGGGTAGGCACTCGCGCCGACCGCGGTTTGACGCGGCTTAATCGCGCCGACGGAACTGCCGGGGCTTGCCCGGCTCAATAACAGAGGCCGGGTCCCGCCGGAGCGGCGGCCGACGCGACAAAGCGATCGCATGCATGCAAACGGCATAGGAAAAACACTTAGGTATCCTAGGGAAACTCCCGCTCCGTCTAGGGACAATCCCAATTCCAGCAGCGCACACCAGGGTCTACACTGCGCCCCTCGCCCGTCAATACGGCGCGCCGTGCGGCCCGCGCGCCCGCAGCCTCGGGACACATCCCCAATTGGACAACACGCCCCCATGAAAGACTTACATCCGCAGGACGCCGCGGACCCGCTACACGAGGCCATCGAGGTGTGCACCACCGCCGAAGCCGCGGCCTTGCTCGCCGTGTCGCACCGCACGATCCAGCTTTGGGTCGAGAACGGCACGCTGCGGGCGTGGCGCACATCGGGCGGCCACCGGCGCATCGCGGCCGCGTCGGTGCATGCGATGCTGGCGCGGCGCGCCGACACGCTGGGCGACGTGGATCCCGCACCGGCCGCAGCGCCCAGGCGGATCCTGCTGGTCGACGACGAGCCGGCCCTGCTGCGCCTGTACGAACTCGAAATCGCGACCTGGGGACTGCACGTGGAAACGATCAAGGCCGCGAACGGCTACGAAGCCCTGATCCGCATCGGCGAAGCGCGCCCGGACCTGCTGATCAGCGACCTGACCATGCCCGGCATGGATGGATTCCGCATGATCCGCTCGCTGCGCGCCAACCCGGCCTATGCCGCGATGCCCGTGATCGTGATCAGCGGGCTCGACCGTCCCACCATCGCCGCGATGGCATTGCCGGACGATATCGCCGTGCTGCCCAAGCCGGCGCCGCTGCAGGCCTTGCGCAGCAGCATCGAACGGGCGCTGTGGCCGGGCACCTGAAGCGCCTGCCACACGAGCTGTGCGACATCGTGTCATACAGTTCCTTAAGATGTCACAAACTGCGCCGTTCGGCCGCCGCTGCGGCGCCATAGAGGAAACGCATGCCTTCCACGACGCTTCCGGCCGCGAATGCCTGGGCCGGCGACCTGAGCCACGATGACCGCGCACGCGAGGCGGCGCCGATCCGCCTGCTGCTGCTGGACGGCTCGGCGTTCGACGCCCAACTGCTGGAGGAGCGCCTGTTACGCGACAAGCTGCGTCACACGCTGGTCCAGAGCGGCAGCGAGGCGCAGTTCCGCGCGGCGCTCCGGCAGCCGTACGACCTGATCATTTCCGAGACCGCCGTCGGCGATTTCCGCGCCGGCGACGCGCTGGCCATCCTGCGCGCGGGCGGCCACGATATCCCGCTGGTGGTGCTCACGGCTGACATCGACGAAGCCACGCTGGCCGGCCTGCTGCGCGCGGGGGCGGTCGACTACGTGTTGAAGAGCCGGCTGGGGCGCCTGACGCAGGCGCTACGCCTGGCCATCGAGCGCGCGCGCCTGGTGCGCCGCCTGCATGCCAGGACACGCGACATGGCGCGCCTCTCGCTCGACCTGATCCATGCCCAGGAGGCCGAACGCAAGGCGCTCGCGCGCGAGCTGCACGACGAGCTCGGCCAGCGCCTGTCCGCGCTCAACCTGCTGCTGCACCGCTCGCTGCCCTACGTCCAGACCAGCGATGCGCACGCGCTGTGGCGCCAGACCGAGACCGAGATGTCCTCGCTGGTCGAGCTGGTGCGCAACATGTCGGTCTCGCTGCGGCCGCCCGACCTCGACTATTTCGGCCTGGAGCCGACCATCCGCCAGCTGCTGACGCGCCAGTTCGAAACCGGCCCAAGCTGGGTGTTCGAATACGCCGGCCTGCCGCAGCGGCTCGATCCGGTCATCGAGATCAGCGTATTCCGCCTGGTGCAGGAAAGCGTCACCAACATCGTGCGCCATGCAGGCGCGCGCCATGTGGTGGTCGAGATCAACGGCGGCGCCGCCGGCGAAGAACTGGAGCTACTGGTGCGCGACGACGGCCGCGGCTTCGACTCGACCTGCTGGCGCGAAAACGGCGCGCGCGACCGGCGCGCCGGCCTGATCGGCATGCGCGAGCGCGTCCAGCTGCTGGGCGGCCGCTTCGACGTCGGCAGCGCCCCCGGCCGCGGCACCCGCATCGCCGCCACCCTGCCCCTGCATTCCATGGAGAACCCTCATGCAAGTCATACTGGTCGATGATCACGCGCTGGTGCGCGCCGGCATCTCCAACCTGATCAACCAGATCGATCACTTCAACGTCGTCGGCGAAGCCAGCAACCTGCGCGACGCCATGGAACTGGTGCGCCAGTTCAAGCCCGAACTCGTGGTGGCCGACATCACGCTCGGCGAGGAAAGCGGACTCGACCTGCTCGGCGCGATCCGCGCCGCCAGTCCCGCCACCCACGTCATCATCCTCAGCATGCACGCTTCGGAAGAGCTGGTGGCCGAAGCGTTGCGCCTGGGCGCGTCGGCCTACCTGCTCAAGGAATCGGCGCCGGGCGAGCTCGAGATCGCGCTGAATGCGGTGGTGCGCGGCGACAGCTACCTGAGCCCGGCGGTGTCGAAGAAGATGATCGACCGCTTCGTGCGCACGCCGGTTGTTGCAGAGAAGCCACTCGATATCCTGACGGCGCGGCAGCAACAGATCCTGACGATGATCGCCAGCCGCAAGTCGACTAAGGAAATTGCCTACGAACTCGACCTGAGCGAAAAGACCATCGCCGCCCACCGCGCGCAGATCATGGAACGCACCGGCGTGAGGGACGTGGTGGGTCTGGTGCTGTTCGCGGTCAAGCACGGCCTGATCAAGAAACCGGACTGAGCGTTTGAAGTGTCCTAGTCAGTCCTAGGAAATTTCCTAGGTTTCTTTAAGAAAATCCTAGTTTCTTGTAGGAACAATCCTACTTTGCAGAAACATCCGCTGGTACTTACACTGCGAGCAATCCCGTAAAAACGGAACATAAATTGCTCACAGGCCTCTTGCAATGTGAGAAATTCCGCAAATACGGAATCTGATCAACTCGCAACGAGGAGGCGCACATGGCGCTCGTCAAGAAAATCCACAGCATTCCCTTCGACAGCGTCGAGGATGCCAAGCCGTCCCAGTCCTCGGCCCGCCTGGCCGAGGTACAGCGCAAGAAGGCGCGTACGCTGGCCAAGCAGCAGCAGGCCGCCGAGCGCATCGCCGCCGCCGCCGCCCAGCTCGCCGCAGGCATCAACGAAGCCTCGTCGGCCTCGGAAGAACTCAAGCGCGCTTCCGACCAGATCGCCACCGGCGCCCAGCAGGCCTCGTCGGCCGCACAGGAATCGCAGGCCGCGTTCCAGCAGGTCGAAGTGGCCATCAGCCGCCAGCTCGAGAACGCCAACGCCAGCCAGGCGCGCATGGAATCGACCCAGAACCTCGTAGCGCGCACCGGCGCCGAGATCACGACCCTGGTCGGCAACGTCAGCGTCGCCGCCGAGCGCCAGGCCGCATCGGTGACGATGGTCGCCGAGCTGGAAAAGCAGGCCGCCGACATCGGCGACATCGTCAAGGCCGTGGCGCGCATCGCCGACCAGACCAACCTGCTGGCGCTGAACGCCGCCATCGAAGCGGCGCGCGCCGGCAAGCACGGCAAGGGCTTCGCCGTGGTCGCCGATGAAGTGCGCACCCTGGCCGAGACCTCGGAAAAGAGCGCCAAGCAGATCCAGGAACTGGTCGGCCAGATCCAGGGCGAAGTCAAGGTCGTGGCCGAAGGCATCGGCGCGGCCAGCCGCACGGTGCTGGGCGAAGTCGAGAACGGCAAGGCGATCGGCCTGCAGCTCGAGCGCATCCGCCTGGACGCGGCCGAGATCGTGGCCGGCGTGCGCGAGATCGCGGTCGGCGCCACCCAGTCGGCCGCCGCCGCCGTGCAGGCGCTCAAGGGCTCGCAGGAGATCGGCGCCGCCGCCGAAGAGCAATCGGCCGCCGCCGAGGAGTCGGCCAAGACCGTCGCCGAGCAGAGCCAGGCCCTGGCCGAATGCGAGCAGACCTCGCAGACCCTGTCCGAGCTGGCCGAAGACCTGAAGAACTCGACCGACGTCGCCAAGAGCGCCGAGGAAGTCGCCTCCAGCGCCGAAGAGCTGTCCTCGGCGGTGCAGGAAATCAGCCGTGCCGGCGGCCAGATCATGGCCGCGATCGAGCAGATCCGCAAGGGCGCGCAAGTGCAGTCGGTGGCGGCGGAACAATCCAGCGCCGCCATCAACCAGATCGAAAAAGGCCTGCAGCTGGCGCAGGGCCGCGCCACCGCCAGCTGCGAGAAAGTCGGCGCGATCCGCGCCCTGCTGAGCCAGAACAAGGACGGGGTCGACAGTCTGATCACCGGCATTTCCAGCTCGGTCGAAGCCTCGCGCGCCTCGCTCAAGCAGATCAAGGAACTGGCGCTGGTGGCGCGCCGCATCGACAAGATCGTCGACGCCATCACCACCGTGTCGATCCAGACCAACATGCTGGCCGTGAACGGCTCGATCGAAGCAGCCCGCGCCGGCGAATTCGGCAAGGGCTTCGTGGTGGTCGCCACCGACATCCGTAACCTGGCGCACGACTCGGCCGAGAACGCCGACAGCATCAAGGACCTGGTCAAGGCCGTGCAGGACCAGATCGCCGTGGTCGGGCGCGACCTGGACGAGATCGCCGCCGCCGCGCTGGCCGAAGCCGAGAAGGCCAAGTCCATCACCGGCGCGCTGGTATCGATCGAGGACAACGTGCGCGTGGTCGAAACCGGCACGGTCGAAATCCTGGCCGCCGCCAACGAAATCTCGGCCGCCATCGTGCAGGTCAAGACCGCCACCGACCAGATCGCCGACGCCGCCCAGGAAGCCGACAAGGCTGCCACCGAAGCCGCCGCCGCCGCGCGCCAGCAGTCCACCGGCGCCGACGAACTGGCGACCGCGGTCGAGGAAGTCGCCTCGCTGGCCGACGAACTGCAGAGCGCCTGAACGGGGCTGTCATGAGAGACGATATCAATCGAGACGAAATCAATCCCGCGCAGCAGGGCGGCGCCGACCTCGAGGTGCGCCAGTTCGTCACCTTCGTGGCCGGCGACGAAGTGTTCGCCGTCGACATGGCCCCGGTGCAGGAAATCATCCGCGTGCCCGAGGTGGTGCGGGTGCCCCTGGCGCCGCCCACGCTCGAGGGCCTGGCCAACCTGCGCGGCAAGGTGCTGCCGATCATCAGCCTGCGCCGCATCTTCGGCTACCCGGAGCGTCCGGGCGATGACGATGCGCGCGCGGTGGTGATCGACCTCGGCCAGCCGCTCGGCTTCGTGGTCGACCGCGTCGCCAGCGTGGTCGGCGTCGACGTGCGCCAGATCGAGGACGCGGCCGGCATGTCCGGCACCGTGCGCAGCGACCTGGTGTCGGGCCTGCTGAAGGACGTGGGCGGTCACACGATGATCATGGTGCTCGACTTCGAGCGCCTGATCGGCGCCGAGTTCGCCCAGGCCGCGGGCAAGGCCGGCGCGCGCGCCGGATCGGTCCTCGATGCTGCAAGCACCTCCGAGTCCGAGGACGACGAACGCGCTGCCGACGAGCTGCAACTGGTCAGCTTCGAAGTCGCCGCCCAGGAATACGCGGTGGCGATCGAAGACGTGCAGGAAATCGTCCAGATGCCGGACGAGATCGTGCAGGTGCCGCATGCGCAGCCGCATGTGCTGGGCATCATGACGCTGCGCCAGCGCCTGCTGCCGCTGGTGTCGCTGCGCCGCATGTTCGGCCTGCCGCCGCGCGCCGCCGACGAGCAGAGCCGGATCGTCGTGGTCTCGCTCGGCGACGGCGCGGTCGGCGTCGTGATGGACAGCGTGAACGAGGTGCTGCGGGTGGCGCTGACCCAGGTCGAACCGGTGCCGCCGCTGCTGGCGCGTGAGTCCGGGATGGCCGACATCGCCCGCATCTGCCGCCTGAACGGGGGCAAGCGCCTGGTATCGATCATCGACGCGGCCAGCCTGTTCCGCCAGGCCGCGATTCGCGACGTATTGGAGGATGCGCAGATGCGCGACATGAATGATGACGCCGGCCTGGAAGATGGCGCCGGCAACGACGACGAAGAACAACTCGTCGTGTTCCGCCTCGGCCGCGAAGAGTTCGGCGTGCCGATCGACAGCGTGCAGGAGATCGTGCGCGTGCCCGAGCAGCTGACCCAGGTGCCGCGCGCCCCGGCTTTCGTGGAAGGCGTGATCAACCTGCGCGGCTCGGTGCTGCCGGTGATCGATCTGCGCCGCCGCCTCGGCCTGGCCGATGCCGGCAGCAGCGACCGCCAGCGCATCATGGTGTTCGTGATCGACGGCGTGTGCACCGGCTTCATCGTCGACTCGGTGGCCGAGGTGCTGAAGGTCGAGCGGCGCGCGATCGAACCGGCCCCGCGCCTGTCGAACGAGCAGTCGCGCCTGCTGGCGCGCATGGCCAACCTGGAAAAGCAGAAGCGCATGGTGCAGCTGCTCGATCCGCGTCACCTGGTCGAGCAGGCGGAACTGGGCGAACTGGCCGCGCTGGAGATCTGAGGTAGGCCATGAAACTGCTGATCGTGGACGATTCGGCGCTGATGCGGCGCCAGCTCGGCACCCTGTTCGAGGAAGCCGGCGGCTTCCAGATCGCCTACGCGCGCAACGGGCGCGAGGCGCTGGCAGCCAACCTCGAGTTCGAACCCGACGTGGTCACGCTCGACATCAACATGCCCGAGATGGACGGCCTGGGCGCGCTGGCGCAGATGATGCTGGAGCGCCCGGTCCCGGTGATCATGCTGTCCTCGCTGACCGAGAAAGGCGCGCTGGCCACCTTCGAGGCGCTCAACCTGGGCGCGATCGATTACGTGGCCAAGCCGGGCGGCACGATCTCGCTCGGCATCGATGCGATCCGCGCCGAGCTGCTGCGCAAGGTGCGCGGCGCCGCCCGTGCGCGCGTACGCAGTGCGCGTGCGAGCGGGACGCGCGAGAGCGCGCTCGTGCCTGCGCCGGCCGCGCGCCCGGCCGTGCGTGCGCCGGCCCCGGCCGCGTCCGCGCCGCGTGCGCTTGCAGGTGCAGGCGCCGGTGCGGGCATTGTGCTGGTCGGCGTCTCGACCGGCGGCCCGCGCACGCTGGAACGCATCCTGCCCGCCCTGCCGGCCGACTTCCCGTGGCCGGTGGTGGTGGCGCAGCACATGCCGGCCAACTTCACGGCGCCGTTCGCCGCCCGCATGGACGGCCTGTGCCGGCTGCGCGTAGTGGAAGCGGCGCGCCCGATGCCGCTCGAGCGCGGCACCGTCTACATCTGCAAGGGCGGCGCCGACGTGGTCGTGGCTTCGCGCCTGGGCACCGCCTCGCTGCTGGCGCGGCCGGAAAGCGCGGCGCACCTGTGGCATCCGTCGGTCGAGCTGCTAGGGCGCAGCGCGCTCGAACATTTCGCGCCCGAGGCCATCGTGGCGGTGATGTTGACCGGCATGGGCCACGACGGCGCCGACGCCTTCGCCGAGATCGCACGGCGCGGCGGGCGCACGATCGCCGAGAGCGAAACCTCGTCGGTGGTGTTCGGCATGCCGGCCGAATTGATACGCCGCGGCGGCGCACAGCGCGTGCTGGCCGCCGAACAGGTCGCGGCCCAGGTCACCGAATGGGTGATGGGTCAGGACACAACCAGGAATTGACATGCCACTGATCAGACACGAACCCGCCGTCCTGGCGGACCGGCCGCGCGCGTCGGACGACTTAGCCGCGCTGAGCGCAGGCCTGAGCGCTTTGGCCCCGGCCGAGCGCCGCGCCGCCGCCCATGCGCTGGGCGCCTGGGCGCAGTCGGCGCCGGCCCTGCTGGGAGCGCTGGACAAGGAGACCGAGCAATCGGTGCGCAGCGCGCTGCTCGGCGCCTTGGCGCGCGTCGGCAGCGAAGAAGCGGTGGCCGGCCTGGCCGACTGCCTGCGCAGCGAGGACGCCTGGCTGCGCAACGCCGCCATCGAAGAACTGCGCGCCATGCCGGAGCAGGTCGCCGGCGTGATCGCCCACCTGCTGGCCGACTGGGACCGCGACGTGCGCATCCTAGCGGTCGGCATCCTCGACACGCTGCGCCACGAACGCGTCGAGGAATGGCTGTTGCAGCTGATCGACGCCGACGCCGACGTCAACGTCTGCGGCGCCGCGCTCGACGTGCTGGCCGAGGTCGCGACCGCACGCGCCGAGGCGCCGGTCGCCGCGCTGCTCGAACGCTTCGCCGACGAGCCCTACATCGCCTTCACGGGCAAGCTGGTGCTGGGCCGCCTGGCGCGGGAGCTCTGATGCAAGACGCCACGATCAGCGCCGACGACTTCCAGCGCTTCCGCGAGTATTTCTATCGCCGCAGCGGGATCCAGTTCGAGCCGTCCAAGCGCTACTTCGTCGACAAGCGCCTGGCCGAGCGCATCCGCGCCACCGGCTGCAACGGCTTTCGCGACTATTTCGCCAAGCTGCGCTTCGAGACCTCGGGCGCCGAATGGCAGGCACTGGTCAACGAGATGACGGTCAACGAGACCTATTTCATGCGCGAGGACTACCAATTCGAGTGCCTCATCCAGTCGATGCTGCCGGAGCTGATGGCGCACAAGCGTCCCGGCGAGCCGCTGCGCATCTGGGTCATGCCCTCGTCCTCGGGCGAGGAAGCCTACACGATCGCGATGTTCCTGCTCGAGCGCTGGCCGCACCTGGCCGAGCGCGACGTCGAGATCGTCTCGTCCGACATCGACACCCGCATCCTGGCCCAGGCCCAGGCCGGCCTGTATTCGCAGCGCGCGGTGCACCAGCTGCCGGCTAGCTGGCTGCAGAAGTATTTCACGCGCGAAGCCGGCGGCTGGCGCATCTGCAAGATGCTGCGCGACGCCGTGGCCTTCACGCGCGTCAACCTGAACGATGCCGCCGAAGTGGCCGCCTACCGCGGCTTCGACGTGGTGTTCTGCCGTAACCTGCTGATCTATTTCGACGACGCCTCGCGCCGCCAGGCCGCCGAATCGTTTTTCGACGTGCTGCGCCCGGGCGGCTTCATCTGCCTCGGCCATTCGGAATCGATGAGCCGTATTTCCTCCCTGTTCAGGATTCGCAAGTTTCCGCAGGCGATCGTCTACCAGAAGCCGCTGGAGGGGCTATGAACCAGACAGTCAAACACATCCTGATCGTGGACGATGCCGCCACGGTGCGCATGTACCACCGCGCCATCCTCGAAGAGGCCGGCTACGCCGTCACCGAAGCGGTCAATGGCGTCGAGGCCTTGGAGAAAGCGCTCGACAAAGCCGGCGCTTACGACCTCTACCTGGTCGACGTCAACATGCCGCAGTTGGACGGCTTCGGCTTCCTGCGCGCGCTGCGCGCCCAGGACGGACCGCAGGCGCCGGCGATCATGGTCAGCACCGAAGCCGAGGACGGCGACCGCCGCCAGGCCTTCGGCGCCGGCGCCAACCATTACCTGGTCAAGCCGGCCCGGCCGCAGCAGTTGCTGCGCAGCGTCGGCCTGTTGCTGGGAGAACGGGGAGAACGCGCATGAACCAGCTTGCCAACCCGGTGCTGCAGCAGTTCCTGCTCGAATCGCGCGACGCCCTGGAAGGGATCGCCGGCAGCCTGCTCGCACTCGAACGCGACCCACTGGCTGCCCCCTTGATGGACGAGTTGTTCCGCGTGGTGCACACGCTCAAGGGCAACTGCGGCCTGTTCGAGTTCCCCGACATGTTCCGCGTGATCCACGCCGCCGAAGACCTGATGACCGCCGTGCGCGACGGCCGCCTGGTGTTTTCGCGCGGGATGGCCGACGCCCTGCTCGAAGCGATGGACTTCGTGGCGTCGCAACTGGACGCGATCGAGCTCGACGGCGATCCCGGCAGCGGTCACGGCGCGGCCTCGGTGCGCCTGGCCGCCGATCTGCGCGCGCTGTCCGAGGACGCCCCCGCCGGCGCCGGCGCCGCGCAGGCGGACGCAGACGCACGCACCAACGCGCCGGCCGCCGACGACGCCCGCGCCGCGCGCATACACGCCGCCTTGGCGCTGGCGCCGGCTGCCTTGAGCGCGCAGTGGCACGCAGACGCGGCCGCCGGCCGCACCATGTCCTGGGTCGAGTATGCGCCCGAAGCCGAATGCTTCTTCAAGGGCGAGGACCCGCTGTACCAGGCCATGCAGCTGCCGGGCGTGCAATGGCAGCGCGTGACGCCGGCCGAAGCCTGGCCGGCCTTGAGCGAACTCGATCCCTACCGCTGCAACCTGCTGTTCCAGGCCGTGACCGACGCCCCGCGCGCCGACATCGAGGAGCACTTCCGCTACGTGCCGGAACAGGTGTGGATCACGCAGCTGCGGCTCGACCTGCCGGCCGCTTTGCAGACCGATGCGTTGGCGGCCCAGGCGAGTACGCCGGACGAGGCGCTGGTGGCCGACGCGCTAACCATCGTCCAGGCCCAGGGCGATGCCCTGTGGACCGGCGCCGATACGCCCTGGTCGGCCGGACGCCTGCGCGCCGCGGTGGCCGCGATCCGCGCCTGCATGACGGCGATCGGGCGCGACGCCGCGCTGGCCCAGCTGGACGCCTGCGCCGATGATGCGCTGGCGCGCGCGAATGCGGCCCCGGTACTGGCCTGGATCGAACGACACGCACACGGCGCGCCGCAGGCCGACACTGCGCCGGCGCCTGCATCGCCAATGGCGGCGCAGGAAGCGAGCGAGGAAGCAGTGCCGGCGGCAACGTCCGCCGAGCTCGAGCCGAAGTTCGGCCGCCGCGCCGACGATGGCGCCGGGCGCGTACTGAAGGTCGAGCAGGCCAAGGTCGACCGCCTGATGAACCTGATCGGCGAGATCGCGGTCGCGCGCAACGGCCTGCCCTACCTGGCCGCGCGCGCCGAGAACCACCATGGCGTGCGCGAGCTGGCGCGCGAGATCAAGGCCCAGCACGCGGTGATCAACCGCATCGTCGAAGAGATGCAGGACGCGATCATGCAGGTGCGCATGACGTCGGTCTCGTTCGTGTTCCAGCGCTTTCCGCGCCTGGTGCGCGACGTCGCGCGCCGCTTGGGCAAGGAAGTCGAGCTGGTGTTAGAGGGCGAAGCCACCGAGGCCGACAAGAACGTGATCGAGGCGCTGGCCGACCCGCTGGTGCACATCGTGCGCAATGCGCTCGACCATGGTCTGGAAGCGCCCGAGGCGCGCGTGGCGGCCGGCAAGCCGGCGCGCGGCCGTCTGCTGATCGGCGCGCGCCAGGAAGCCGACCGCGTGGTGATCGAAGTCAGCGACGACGGCCGCGGCATCGATCCGGCGACGATCCGGCGCAAGGCCTACGCCAAGGGCCTGATCGACGAGCAGACGCTGGAGCGCCTGAGCGACCAGGAGTCGGTGAACCTGGTGTTCCTGCCGGGCTTCTCGACCGCCGAACAGGTGTCCGATCTGTCCGGGCGCGGCGTCGGCATGGATGCGGTGCGCAGCGCGGTCGACCGGCTGGGCGGCGAGGTCGTCCTGTCCAGCACGCCGGGCCAGGGCACGCTGCTGCGGCTATCGATGCCGCTGTCGATGGCGGTCACCAACGTGATGATCGTCGAATCCGGCGGCGTGCAGTACGGCGTGCCGATGGACATGGTGATGGAGACGGTGCGCATCCCGGCCTCGGAGGTGCACACCATCAAGCAGCACCGCACCGCCGTGCTGCGCGGGCGCATCGTGCCGTTGCGCTCACTGAACGAGTTGCTCGCGCTCGACCGGCCGCAGGTGCACAACGACCAGGACGAGATGGCGACGCTGGTGCTGCGCGTGCACGGCCAGCACCTCGGCCTGGTGATCGACGACTTCCGCGGCGTGGTCGAGGTGATCCTCAAGCCGATGGCGGGCATCCTCGGCAGCCTGGCGGCCTACGCCGGCTCGGCCCTGCTGGGCGACGGCTCGGTCCTGATGGTCATCAATCCGAAGGAGCTGCTGCAATGACAATCGAATGGAAGGACGGCGTGCTGGCCTGCGCCGGCGCCCTCACGGTCGAAGACGCCGAAACGCTGCTGCAGGCGCTCGCCGAGCGGCCGGGCGCCCGAGCCGACCTGGGCGCATGCGAACACGTGCACGGCGCCTGCCTGCAGGTGCTGATGGCGGCCGGCGTCGCCGTGACGGCCTGGCCGGCTGCGGCGCTCGGCGCCTGGCTGCGCGCGGCCCTGGACTACCCACAACAGACTACACAAGAAGGAAACTGAACATGGCAAAGACTATCCTCGTCGTCGACGATTCCGGCACCATGGTGCTGAGCCTGAAGAACAACCTCGAGATCGCCGGCTTCGCCGTGCAGACCGCCAGCGACGGCGTCAAGGGCCTCGAGCGCCTCAAGGCCGGCCCCAAGCCCGACCTGATCATCACCGACATCAACATGCCGAACATGGGCGGCATCGAGTTCATCGGCAAGGCGCGCGCCACGCCGGGTTTCCGCTTCACGCCGATCCTGGTGCTCACCACCGAGAGCCAGCAGGCGCGCCGCGACGAAGCCAAGAAGGCCGGCGCCACCGGCTGGATGGTCAAGCCGGTGGCCGGCGCCGATCTGCTCAAGATCGTCAAGCAAGTCCTGCCGGGAGCCTGAGATGCGCGCACGTCAAGGCTGGGCCGCAAGGCTCGGCGCGATGCTGCCGGGTCGCCGCGCACGTCGCGGCGGCGGCGCCGCTGCTGGCGCCGGCGCAGGGAATCGATACGGCGCCGCGATCGACGCCAGCCTGGCGCTGGACCAGGAGATCGGCCGCAAGCTCGACGAGGCGGTCGGGCGCACCGAAGCATCGGCGCTGGCCATCATGCAGCAAGTGCGCGCGCTGTGCGACGGCTCGGCCGCCCTGACCGAGCGCCTGCAGCAGGCAAACGCGGACGCCGGCGCGTTCGAAGACGACGTCGCCCACAACGTCGCCGCGCTGGCCCACATGGAACGCTTCCTGGAATGCCTGCCGGCGCGGCTGCAGCACGACCTGGACTGCATCTCCGCGATCGCCGGCGAGGTCAAGAGCCTGTCCGGCCTGGCCGAAAACGTCGAGGCGATCAGCATGCAGTCGCACCTGCTGTCGATCAACGCGGCGATCGAAGCCAGCCGCGCCGGCAGCGCCGGTGTGGCCTTCAAGGTCGTCGCCGACGAGGTGCGCGTGCTGGCCGCCAACTCGAATGCAGCCGCCAAGCGCATCGGCGGCAGCCTGGGGCGCATCCGCGCCACGCTGACCGAAGGCCTGGAGGGCAATGCCGCGCGCTCGGCCGACGACCTGTCCGACATCGCCCAGGCGACCCAGGCCGTGACGCGCATGCAGGCCAGCTATGGACGCTGCAGCGGCAGCTACCGCGCCGGCCTGGCCGACATGCTCGAACACGGCGGCGCGCTCGCGGCCGGCAGCAGCGACGTGCTCGGCCAGCTCCAATACCAGGACGTGGTGCGCCAGTGCGTGGAACGGCTGCAGCACGCGATCGCGCGCCGCAACGACGCCCTCGGCCAGGAATTCAGCGGCGCCGCGGCCCCACAGCCGGAACTGCTGGCGCGGTTGATCGGCGACATCGCCGCCGACTACCTGGCGACCGAGACGCTGCATGGCGGCGACGCCGCGGCGCACGACACCGGCCCGGCCATAGAGCTGTTCTGAAATCGAGGAAAACCCGGCGGCGCGTGCGTACAGCCGCGCGCCGCGCCACGCCCGGCTCGGCTAAGATTGTTAAAAAAGTGTGAAAGAGCCGATCCATGACACCCGATGCGCTGAGCGACGAAAAGTGGCAGTTCCTGTTCTCGTTTCTGAATGCCAGCCAGGCGTCGATCGTGATCGCCGACGCGCGCGCGCCCGACTTTCCAATCGTGTTCGTCAACCCGACCTTCGAGCGCGTCACCGGCTACACGCGCGCCGAGGCGCTGGGCCGCAACTGCCGCTTCCTGCAGAACGACGACCGCGACCAGCCCGAACTCCCTGCCGTCGCGCAGGCGCTGGCCAGCGGCAACCCGGTCCAGGTGGTGCTGCGCAATTACCGCAAGAACGGCGAACTGTTCTGGAACAAGCTGCACCTGTTCCCGTTCCCCGATGCCGAAGGCACGATCACCCATTTCATCGGCGCCCAGCATGACGTCACGCTGGAACATTCGCTGGTCGACACGCTGGAACGGGTGGCGGCCGAGCGCGCGGGGCTGATCGAGCGCCTCGATCGCAAGCGCGACCAGCTGGCGCGCCTGTCGCTCGACCTGATCAATGCCCAGGAAGCGGAACGCAAGGCGGTCGCGCGCGAGCTGCACGACGAACTCGGCCAGCGCCTGACGGCCCTGAACATGCTGCTGCACCGCTCCCTGCCCTACTTCCAGGCCGGCGAGGCGCACGCCTTGTGGCGCCAGGCCGAGCAGGAGATGGGCTCGCTGGTCGAACTGGTGCGCGACATGTCGGTGTCGCTGCGTCCGCCCGGCCTCGATTATTTCGGCCTGGAGCCGACCATCCGCGAACTGCTGACGCGCCAGTTTCGCGACGGCGCGGGCTGGATCTTCGAGTATGCCGGCCTGCCGCGCCGGCTTGCACCGGAAATCGAAATCACGGTGTTTCGCATCATCCAGGAAAGCGTCACCAACATCCAGCGCCATGCGCGCGCACGCCACGTCGTCGTCGAGGTCAACGGCGGCGCCGCCGGCATGGAGCTCGAACTGATCGTGCGCGACGACGGTCGCGGCTTCGACCCGGCGCGCCTGGCCGAACTGGCGCACGCCGGCCGCTCCGGCCTGAGCGGCATGCGCGAGCGCGTCGGGCTGCTCGGCGGCGCCTTCGAGGTCGACAGCCGTCCGGGCGGCGGCACCCGCATCGTCGTCACGCTGCCGCTGGCGCCGCGTGAAGGCGCTTGATTCAGCTTGATTGGCGGCGGGATCGAATCGCGCGCGCGCCGGTCCAACCCAGGACGGAGCTTGACGGAGGGCGACATGGTCAAGACGATCCTGGTTCACATCGACGGCAGCGTGCAGCAGCCCAGCCGCCTGCGCGCCGCCGCCCTGCTGGCCGATGCGCAAGGCGCGCACCCGGTCGGCAGCGCCGCCACCGGCATCTCGCGCTTCGACCTCGCGCTGCTGACTGGCGCCGGCGGCGTGCCGATTCCCGCCGACGATTTCGGCGCGCTGCGCGAGGCCGCGGCGGCGCACCTGCGCGCATTCGCCACCCAGGCGCAAGCGCTCGGGGTGGCGTCGTTCGAGGCGCGCCAGGCCGAGGACGCCTTCGATCATGCGCTGCTGCTGCAGTCGCGCTGCGCGGACCTGATCGTGCTCAGCCAGGACGACGACGGTGCGCCGCCGCCGGGTCTCGAGTCGGGTCCGAGCGCGGGCCTGGGCGCGCCCGTGCGCGGCCTGCCCGAGCGCATCATCCTGCGCGGCGTGCGCCCGGTCCTGCTGGTGCCCGGCGCCTGGCAGGGCACGGCGCTGCCGGGCACGGTGATGGCCGGCTGGGACGGCGCCATGTGCACGCTGCGCGCGATTCAAGCGGCTCTGCCCCTGCTCCAGGCCGCCGATACGGTCAAACTGGCGCTGGTCAATCCGGACCGGCTCTCCGAGCTGCACGGTGAAGAGCCCGGCGCCGACATGGCGACCTACCTGGCGCGCCACGGCATCAAGGTCGAGGTGGTGGTCGAGCGCACCCGCGCGACGGTGGGCAACGCCCTGATCGGCATCGCACGGGCCTGCGGCGCCGGCCTGATGGTCGCGGGCGCCTACGGCCACGGCCGCTTGCGCGAGTGGGTAGTGGGCGGCGTCACGCGCGAGCTGCTCGAGCGCGCACCGGCGCCGCTGCTGCTGGCGCATTGAGGCTTACAGCGCGCCACGCTGCGCGCCCGCGGCGGATCACGCGTCCCGGCGCACGCCGTCGCGCCAAGCCATGCTCTCGAGCTCGTCCGAAATCACCTGCTGCGCGTGCTCGACCATGAACTCGTGGAACGATGCGGCCACCTTGGGCATCGCACGTGATTCCTTGTGCATCACGTGCCAGTGGCTTTCCACTTCGACACCCGGCACCGCCAGCACGGTCAGCATCCGGTTCCTGAGTTCCAGCGTGCAGGCATGCACCGATAAAAAAGCGACGCCCAGGCCAGCCGCCGTCATCTGCTTGATCGCTTCGTTGCTGGACAGCTCGGAGCCGATCGCGAGCGGCACGCCTTTTTCCTGGTACACCCGCTCGATCGCCGCGCGCGTGCCCGAACCGTGCTCGCGCACCAGCAGGTTGGCATCGACGACGTCGGCCAGCGTCGGCGCCGGCGCCTTCGCCAGTGGATGGCCGGGCGCCACGAAGAAGGCCATCGGGTGGCGCGCGAAGCGACTGGCGACTGTCGGGAATTCGCGCGGCGGCGTGCCCATGATGGCGAGGTCGATCTCGTCGCGGCTGAGCATGCCGATCACCTCCGGGCGCGAGCCGACCTGCAGCTTGATGCGCACGTGCGGCCGGCCGGTGGTGAAACGCACCAGCATCGGCGGCAGCAGGTAGTCGGCCGTCATCACCGCGCCGATGCGCAAGGTACCGCTGGTCACGCCCTTGAGCGCGGCGATCTCGTCGCCGGCCTCTTCCCACAGGCCGAGGATGCGCTCGGCGTAGCCTGCCAGCAGTTCGCCGCCCGAGGTCAGCTGGATCGTGCGGCCCTGGCGCCGCGTTAGCGACACGCCGGCGACTTCTTCCAGAAGCTTGAGGTGCAGCGAGACGGCTGGCTGGGTCACGTGCATCGCCTCGGCCGCGCGCGACACGCTCTGGTGGCGCGCCACGAGAACAAGCGCCTGGAGTTGTTTGAAGCTGGCTGGGTACATATAAGCTTTACCTGATAGATTTCAAAAAATTCTTTATTTTTATTTTAGCTCGCTCAGCCGTATAGTGGGGACCAACGACGACAAAAGTTAATTAAAGAGGTTCATCATGACGGCACAAGCGCTCATCTTCGACTTATCCGCCTTTCCGGGCATGCAGGCGGCCGAATCCGCCAGCGCAGCCGCCATCGACGCCGACCGTCTGCTGACCCAGGCGGTCGAGCGCGGCCTGCCCTGCGCGCTGATCTCCGAACTGCCCTACCGCCAGGCCGAACAGCAACTGCGCCACCGCTTTGGCGACACCGCCCACCACATTTTCTCGGTCGTGCTGACCGGCGCCGACTTCAACACGCGCGGCCACAAGGCGCCTTACGCGATCGTGCTGAACCAGCTCGGCGTTCCGCCCGACGACGCCCTGGCCGTGACCGGCTCGGCAAACGCGATCGCCGCCGCCCGCAGCGCACGCATCGGTGTGCAGGGCGCGCGCCGCCAGCGCGCCGCCGAAGCGCGTTACTGAGCCACGCTTCAGCGAATTCGACTACCAGGAGTACAAAATGAAATCCATCGTCATCGTCGGAGGCGGCGTCGCCGGCCTCGAACTCGCGACCCGGCTCGGGCGCAGCCTCGGCCCGCGCCACAAGGACCGTGTGGTCCTGATCGACACCGCGCCGACGCACTTCTGGAAGCCGCTGCTGCACGAAGTCGCCGCCGGCACCATCGATCCGGCCAGCCACACGATCGACTACGCGCGCCAGGCGATCGATAACCATTTCACCTTCGTCTGCGGCGAAGTGGTCCAGGTCGACCGCACCCGGCGCACGCTGACGGTGCGCCGCCGCTTCGACGACATGGCCGACAGCCATACGGTGCTGGACTACGGCCGCCTGGTGCTGGCCTACGGCTCGGTGACCAACTTCTTCGGCATCCCGGGCGCCGAACGCCACTGCATGGCGCTCGATAGCGTCGACGGCGCCGAAGCCTTCCGCAAGCGCTTCCTGCAGCTGTGCGAAGCGGCCGGACGGCGGCGCCAGGCGCACCCGGACGCCCGGTCGGCCGCGGCGCCGCTGGACATCGTCATCGTCGGCGCCGGCCCGACCGGCATCGAGCTGGCCGCCGACCTGCGCCAGACCGTCGACACGCTGGCCCACTACGGCTTGAGCGGCCTGGCGGCGCCGCAGCAGGTGCGTATCCGCATCGTCGAGCGCGGCCCGCAAGTGCTGCCGTCGCTGGACGTCGAAGCCTCGAACCTGGCGCTGCGCAAGCTGCAAGCGATGGGCATCGAGATCTGCACCGACACCGCCGTGGCGGAAGTGCGCGAGGACGAGGTCGAGACCGTCGACGGACGCGTGTTCCCGGCCGCGATCACGGTGTGGGCGGCCGGCGTCAAGGGTCCGGATTTCAGCACGCACCTGAACGTGCTGCTGAACCGCAGCAACCAGCTGCTGGTCGACGAGCGCCTGCGCAGCGTGAGCGACCCTGACCTGCATGCGCTGGGTGACTGCTGCACGCTGCAGAACCCGGACAAGAGCGCGATCGCCCCGCCCAGCGCCCAGGCCGCGCGCCAACAGGCGATCTACCTGGCGAATCTGCTGACGCACGCCGCGCCGGAATCGCTGCCGGGCTTCAAGTACCGCGACTACGGCACGCTGGTGTCATTGGGCCGCGGCGACGCGGTCGGCGTCCTGCGCCGCGCGATCGGCAAGCACAACGTGCGCGTCAAAGGCAGCTTTGCGCTGGCGATGTACGGCCTGACCTACCAGCGCCACGTGATGGGCCACCTCGGCCCGGTGCGCATGGCCGCCAACGTGCTGGCGCGCTGGTTCCGTTCGAAGATGATGATGCCGGTGCGCTGGCACTGATCGGTTCAGTTCGGGCGGCGCGCGAACCAGGTGGCCAGCGCCGACCCGGACAGGTTGTGCCAGACGCTGAACAGCGCGCTCGGCACCGCCGCCAGCGGATTGAAATGGGCCGCCGCCAGCGCCGCCCCCAGGCCGGAGTTCTGCATGCCGGTCTCCAGCATCACGGCCTTGCGCTTGGCCAAGTTCATGCCGAACAGGCGCGCGAACCCGTAGCCGAGCGCCAGGCCGAGCAGGTTGTGCAGCACCACCGCGCTCAGGATCAGCAAGCCGTTGGACAGGATCTTGGCCTGGTTCAGGCCGACGATGATGGCGATGATGAACAAGATCGTGATCGTCGACACCAGCGGCAGCGCACGGACGCTGGCCGCCGCCTGGCGCGCGAACAGGGTCTTGACCACGACGCCGAGCGCGATCGGCACGATCACGACCTGCACGATGTCGCGGAACAGCGATCCGGTATTAATCTCCATCCAGGTCCCGGCCAGCAGCGACACCAGCGCCGGCGTGGCCAGCGGCGCGATCAGCGTCGACACCAGCGCGATCGACACCCCCAGCGCGACGTCGCCGCGCGCCAGGAAGGTCATCACGTTCGACGCCGTGCCGCTCGGGCAGCAGCCGACCAGGATCACGCCGACCGCGATATCCGGCGGCAGGCGCAGCAGCACCGCCAGCAGCCAGGCGATGCCGGGCATGATCAGATAATGCCCGACCACGCCGATCAGCACGTCGCGCGGGCGGCGCAGCACTTCGCGGAAGTCGGCGGTGGACAGCGTCAGCCCCATGCCGAACATGACGATGCCGAGCAGCGGCGTGATCCAGGCCTTGTAGCCGACGAACAGCTGCGGCGCGAAAAAGCCGAAGCAGGCGAACAGCAGCACCCACAAGGAAAACGTCTTGCCCACGAAGGCGCTGGCTTTTTCGACTGCATTCATGCGGCGGTTCCCGATATGTCAATTCGGCATGCATTGTACGCGCGGGAACTTATCAAGGCCAAATCGACTCATCCGTTGTTTGGATAAGCTGTTCACCGTTGACCGAACCGACACGCGCAGGCATTGCCATGAGATTGCATCGAACGAACATCGGCGCAGCGGCGCTGGCTCTACTGCTGGCGGCGGTGCTGTGGCCCTTGCGTGCCCACGTGGACTGGGCCCGATCGCCCGATCCGCTGGTCGTGCAGGCCAACCCGGCCGACGGCGCGGCGCAGCGACAGAACCCGCCCACCTTCACCTGGGCGCGCCATCCCGGCGGCGCCGACCGCTACGAAATCCGCATCGCACCGCCGCACGGCCCGCCCTTCGGTGCCACCGTCGAGCGCAATTGGTACCTGCCGATGCGTGCGCTGGCGCCGGGCGACTATACCTGGCGCGTGCGCCCGGCCGGCTCGGACGACTGGTCCGATCCGCGCAAGTTCTCGATCACGAGCGCGTCCACGTCCTTCGAAGTGCCTGACAACGCCACGCTGCGCGCGCGCATCCTGGCGCATGTCCGGCCGCGCGCGCTGCCGCCATCGTTCACGCCGTTCGCCAACTGGAATCCCGCCAAGAAGCAGGCGCTGGAACCCTACCTGAGCCGCCTGGTCAACGAGGTCAAGCTGCAGACCGGCGCACTGCCCGAGCTGCTCGATGCGCGCTGGCCGCTCCTGATTACAGCGCCGCTGAGCGCCGCGATGGCCGCCCAACAGACCGAGATTGTGCGTCGCGTCGACGAAGCGGCGCGCCAGCTGGAGGCGGCCGCCATCGTCTGGCGCCTCAAAAAGGACCCTGCCGCTCTGAAGGAAGCGTTCAAGCGCGGCGATCAGATGGCGGCGCTCGATCCGGCCGGCCCGACCAGCTATGCGCACCAGGACCAGGCCACGCGCCAGATCGCGCTGGCGCTGGTCAAGGCGGTCGACCTGCTGGCCGGCGACCTCGATGGCGCCCGCAAGGCGCGTTGGCTGAAGGTCGTGAACCTGCGCGCCAGCGAGATGTTCGCCGACCTGACGCGCGATCGCGGGCGCCTCGACCAGCACCCATTCGATTCGCACGGCAACACGCAGCTGGGCTACATGGCGCTGATCTCGACGCTGGCGCTGGGCGACGTGCCGGGCGCGCAGAGGTGGTTCGATTTCAGCTTCCGCGCCCATGCCGGCATGCCGGAACCCTGGTCGGGCCAGGAAGGCGGCTATGCCAACGGCACCGCCTACGCCGAATACACGGCTGGCTACTTCATCGCGCTGTGGGACCCGATCCTGCAGGCGACCGGCGTGAACCTGTACCGCAAGCCGTGGAGCGTGGGTTTTCTCGACTTCCTCTCCGAGTTCGTCCCGCCGGGCGCGCCGGTGCACGCCTTCGGCGACGGGTCCGAAACCCGGCCCGACCTGCGCGTGCTGCGCGCATTCGCCAAGCGCATGGTGTCGCCGCAGGCCGCCTGGTACGCGAGCCGCCTGGACGCCACCGAAGATGCGCTGTCCGTTCTGGAAGCGCCCTACCCGATGCCGGTGACGCAAACCCGGCGCCGCATCGCGCCGTCGAACTCGGCCTCGTTTCCCGGCATCGGCTGGGTGGCGATCCACAGCGATATCGGAGGCAAGCGCGACACCGCCTTCTACTTCAAGTCCAGTCCCTTCGGCTCGTTCAACCACAGCCACGGCGACCAGAACGGCATCCTCCTGAACCTGGGCGCCCAACCGCTGCTGGTCAAGGCGGGCTGGTACGACTGGTACGGCTCGCCGCTGTGGACCGACTGGTACCGCCAGACCCGCTCGCAGAACGCCATCACCTTCGATGGCGGCAAGGGCCAGCGCGTCGACGGCTACCGCGATCAGCTGCAGCGCAATGGCCGCATCACCGCGTTCGCGGCGCGCCCGGACTACGACTACGCGGCAGGCGACGCGACCGCGGCCTACGGCGGCCAGCTCACGCAGGCGCGGCGCCAGGTCGTCTACCTGCACGGCGCGGGCGCCATCGTGGTGCGCGACACATTGGGCGCGAACGTGCCGCACACCTACGAATTCAACGTGCACGCGCCGAGCGCGATGCAGGTCGAGAGCCCGTCCAGCGTGAAGATCGGCGCCGGCGGCCAGGCGCTGTGCCTGCGCGACCTGAACGGCGACGCGCCGTTCGCCAGGTGGACCGGCCCACCAGCCAGGCACGGCGTGAGCGAGGACCATGGCGCCTTCTACCTGAACAACGACGGCAAGTCGACGGCCGAGTTCCTGGTGCTGCTGGACGTCGGCTGCAAGCGCCCGCGCGTGAGCGTCGGCCAGGCCGGCTGGCAGCGCACGGTAACGGTGGCCGGACAGCGCTTCGGCTTCGATTGAGCGCGCCCTGTGTTCGAGGCCCCCTATAATGGGCTGACTTCGATCCCGCGAGGCTTCCATGAACAGTTTGCTGGTCTTCGACTACGAGACGACGGGCTTGGACACGAGCCGCGACCGCCCCATGCAGTTCGCCTGCCTGCGCACCGACCTCGACCTGAACGTGATCGGCGCGCCGACCACGCTGTACTGCCGGCCCGCGCCCGACCACCTGCCCGATCCGGATGCCTGCATCGTCACCGGTATCACGCCCCAACTGTGCGAGGAAGTCGGCTTGAGCGAGCTGCAGTTCGTCGAGGACGTGCACCGCCAGCTGAGTCTTCCCGGCACGATCGCCTTCGGCTACAACTCGATCGCCTTCGACGACGAGATCACGCGCTTCATGTTGTGGCGTAACCTGATCGATCCGTACGCGCGCGAATGGAAGGACGGCTGCGGCCGCTGGGACCTCATCGGTCTGGTGCGCGCCGTGCAGGCGCTGCGTCCCGATACGCTGGAGTGGCCGCGCGACGCGGGAGGCAAGGTCTCGTTCAAGCTCGAGCGCCTGAGCAGCGCCAACGGCCTGCTGCACGAATCCGCGCACGACGCCCTGTCCGACGTGCTGGCCACGATCGCGCTGGCGCGCCTGATCCGCGAACGCCAGCCGCAGCTGTACGCGCATTGCTTCGCCATGCACGACAAGACAGTGGCGCTGCAGGAAATGCTGCCGGCGGACCCGATGCAGGCAGCGCCGTTCATCCACGTCGGCCGCGGCGCGCCCGGGACGGCCGGCGTGCGCATCATGCTGGCGGTGGCCATGCATCCGACCAACCGCAACGAAGTCATCGCCTGGGACCTGAGCCAGGACCCGCGCCAGCTGCTCGACATCGATGCCGAAACGCTGCGCCGGCGCCTGTTCACGGAGCAAGAAGCGCGCCCCGAAAGCTTCCGGCCGATGCCGCTGCACTGCGTCGCGGCGAACCGCTCGCCGGCCGTGTTCAAGGACCTGAACCTGCTGTCGCGCGAGCGCGCGCTCGAACTGGGCGTGGACGTCGGCGCGGCGCTGGCCAACGTCGCCGACTTGCGCGAGGTGCTGGAGGCGGTCCAGCTGCCCCTGCTGCTGCAGGTCGCGTTCGCGCGCGACACGCTCGAGGTCGACCCCGAGGAAGCGCTGTACGCCGGCTTCGTCGGGCCGGACCGGCGCCTGCTCGACCAGCTGCGCACGCTCGACGTGGACAGCCTGGGCGCGGTAAGGCCGGACTTCAGCGACCCGCGCCTGCCCGACCTGTTCCTGCGCTACAAGGCGCGCCACTTCCCGCAGACGCTGTCCGCGCGCGAGCAGGACAAATGGGAAGAGCACCGCTTCGACAAGCTCATTAACGGCATCCCGGGCAGCCGCACGGTGTCAATGGTGCGCGCCACAATCGCCGCGTGCCGGCGCAAGCTGGCCGCCGCCGGCGCGCCGGTCGACCCGGCCAAATTCCGCATCCTCGACGACGTGCTGGCGCATACCAACCGGCTGGCGGCCGAGATCGATCCGTTCGGGTCGGTGGCGCCGTCCGAGCCGCTCGAGCTACCTGAGTCGCCCGTGCCGCCCGAAGCGCTCGCACCCGAGCCGGCAAGCGCCGAACCGGCGTCAGGCCCTGCCGCTGTCGCGGCGCCGGTCCAACCCGACCTGTTCGGCGGCGCCGATGCCACGCCGGTCGCGCGCCGCGCGCGTGCGGGCCGCAGCTAGGGTTGCCCGGTCATCGGTCTGTGCTGCAAAAGCATGCTTTTTTATTGATGTTTCCAATGGGCATCTTTTCATCCGTTGCGGTACAATGCCGCCGCCCGGTCGACCATGACCGCACGCATGCTCCAGAGTCGTAATGCCAAACCAAAGATCCACCAACAATCCCAAGCCAAGTTTCGATTACCTGGTCCTCGCCGACCTCATCGTCGTGGTAGCCATCCTGGTCGTCGCCAGCCGACCGGATGGGCTGGCGATCACGATCAGCGCGGCCATCGTGGCCGCCGCCGCGGGTGTCTACCGGTGCACGATGGGCGTGAAGTCGCTTTTGAAGCCGAAGTCGCCTGCTCCTGCCGCAAGGAACACGCCGGATCGCGCGTTCAAGCCGCCCAAGACGCCGATCGTGAGCACCCGAACCGCAACCAGAGACAAGAGCGACTCGTGGCTGCGCGAGTCGGAATAGCCTTGACCCAGTTCGACATCACGGCGCCGCCCGAGCGAAATGTGGAGCGCGTACGTCGACCACCGCTTCGATGCGCCCAGGCGGCTGGGCGGTGCTGGATGTAGGAAAAGGCAATCTGCCATCGCTTCAGAGCACGGTCACGTAGCCCGGCGTGCCCTGCGCCGGCAGCTGCGCCAGCGTGTCCTTCATGGCCGCCGTCTCCTGCGCCGGGGTGCGCCCGAAGAAGCGCTTGAATTCGCGACTGAACTGCGACGGGCTCTCGTAGCCTACCCGGTGCGATGCCGTGGCGGCGCTCACGCCGTCCTGCACCATCAAGAGGCGCGCCTTGTGCAGCCGGGTGGTCTTCAGGTACTGCATGGGCGTGGTGTGTGTGACGGCCTTGAAATGGGTATGGAAGGCGGCCACGCTCATCCCGGCGTCACTGGCCAGCGTCGCCACGTCGACCGGCGCATTGTAGTCGGCGTGAATGCGCCTGAGCGCACGGCCGATCCGGCCGAAATGGCTTTGCTGGTTCAAGGCCGCAAGGACGGCCGCGCCCTGCGGCCCCGTCAGTACGCGATACAGCAGCTCGCGCACGATGCCGGGGCCGAGGATGCGCGCATCGTCGGGCGAGCCGAGCGCGCGCAGCAGCCGGAGCAGCGCATCCGCCATCGCGCCGTCCAGCGGCGTCGAGCAGATGCCGGCGGCGGCCGACGGGTCGTGGCGGTGGCCGGCGTCCAGCAGCAGCACCAGTTCCGCCGCCAGCTTCAGGTCGATCGAAATCGTCACCGCCAGCAGCGGCGCCTCGCGGCTGGCCTGGGTATCCGACTCGAACGGCAGCGGTACCGACAGCACCAGATAGTGGTTCGCGTCATACGTATAGACCGCGTCGTTCACGTAGCCGCGCTTGCGGCCCTGGCACACGATGACGATGCTCGGCTCGTACATGACGGGCACGCGCGCGATCGGCGCGTCCGCGCGCATGAAGCGCACGCCGTCGAGGCCCGAGAGCGTATAGCCCTCCCGCGGGGCATACGCGCTCACGAGGCGCACGATCTGTTCTTGGCGGTTTCGGTCCATGGCACCACGGCTGTAGGATTAGGCAAGACATCCATAATATCTGATCTGTCCGCGGCGGCTTGCCCGATCCATACTTCTCCCCGTCGTCAACCCACATCCACACAGGAGAAGCAGCATGAACGCATCGCAAGACAAGAAAGTTGTCCTCGTTACCGGCGCCAGCAGCGGCATCGGCGAAGCCACCGCCTTGCACCTGGCCGCACAAGGCATGCACCTCGTACTCGGCGCACGCCGCACGGACCGCCTGGAGGCGCTGGCCGCGCGCATCCGCGCTGCCGGCGGCTCGGCCATCGTGCAGGCGCTCGACGTCACCGACCTGGACAGCATGCAAGCCTTCGCGAATGTCGCGCTCGACACATTCGGCCGGATCGACGTCATCGTCAACAATGCCGGCGTCATGCCGCTGTCGAAACTCGAGGCCCTCAAGATCGACGAATGGAACCGCATGATCGACGTGAACGTACGCGGCGTCCTGCACGGGATCGCCGCCGTGCTGCCCGTGATGCAGCGCCAACGCAGCGGTCAGGTCATCAACCTGGCATCGATCGGCGCATACGCCGTCAGCCCGACGGCAGCGGTCTACTGCGCCACCAAGTTCGCCGTCGCAGCGATCACGGAAGGCTTGCGCCAGGAGGTCGGCGGCGACATCCGCGTCACCCTCGTCTCGCCGGGCGTGGTCGAGTCGGAGCTGGCGGATTCGATTTCCGATCCGGGCGGCCGCGAGGAAATGCGCACCTTCCGCAGCATCGCGATCAAGCCGGAGGCCATTGCACGCACGATCCGTTTCGCGATCGAGCAGCCGGCCGACGTAGACGTGAGCGAGATCATCGTGCGCCCGACCGCAAGCCCGTACTGAGCGCTGGCGCACCGACGCAGAACCCAGCTCGGGGCAAGCTTGGATGGCCGATCCATCGAGGAGCCATCCATGCCCAACGATTCCAACGACCTGTTGCCGACCCGGCTGTTGCGCCGCGCCGGTCCGCCCGCGCACATCGCCGATGTTCGCCCGGTACAGATCGACGACCCGAGGCTGGCCACCGTGCTGGCGCCGGACACTGCGTTGCTGGTGCTGCATCAGGGGACCGTGCATGCGGAAGGGCCGGCCTGGCAAAGCACGCGACAGCGCCTGATCTGGTCGGACGTTCCCAACCGCCGCTTGCTGGGCTGGTACCCGGATGGGCATGTCGAGGTGCTGATCGATGGCACCTGGTTCATGAACGGCAACGCCATCGAGGCCGACGGCAGCATGGTCCACTGCGAGCATGGCCGGCGCTGCATCAGCCGCGGCGGCGATTACGCTAATGCCCCCGAGCCGATCGTCACGCATTACCAAGGCAAGCGGCTCAACGCGCCGAACGACATCGCGGTGGCGCCGGACGGTGCGATCTGGTTCACCGATCCGCTGTTCGGCATCCTGATGCCGAACCAGGGCGCGCTGGCCGAGCCCGAACTCGATCACTGCAGCGTCTATCGTTTCGATCCGCGCAGCGGCGCGCTGCAGCGCATGGCCGACTTCGAGCAACCGAACGGCATCGCGTTCTCGAGCGACGGCGCCACGCTGTATGTGTCCGATACCTCGCTCTCACTGGGTGACGTACCCGGCCAGCGCGCCGGCAACAAGCACGAGATCATTGCCTTCGATGTCGCGCAGGACGGCGCGCTCGCCAACCGGCGCTTCTTTTGCCAGACCGACCACGGGGCGCCGGACGGGTTCGCGGTCGATGCGCGCGGTTGGGTATGGACCAGCGCGGCCGACGGCATTCACATCTGGGCGCCGGATCGCTGCAAGCTGGGCTTCATTCCGACGCCGGCCGTGGTCGCGAACTGCACCTTCGGCGGTGCGGACGGGCGCCGCTTGTTCATCACCGCGAAGGATTATCTGCTGGCGCTCGACCTGATCGGCTGAGCTGGTGGTAGTGACCGTCCGGGTCGCGCACCAGCGCATCGCGGCCTGCATGCCAGACGATGCGGGTGGCGGCAATGTCGTTGGCCGCCAGGTCCACGCCCCCGCCGGGACGGTTGCGGTAGCCCAGCAGTTCGATGTGCGGCGGCGCTTGCGCCGGCAGCATCGGCACGATGTCGACCACGACATCGTCGATGCCATCGAGGTCGACCTGGGTCGGCCCCTGGTTGAGCATCGGTTCGCCATCGATCAGTCCGTGCTGCGCATAGAAGCGGCGGCTGGCCGATAGATCGTCCACTGCGATGGCGCTATGATCGATTCCCAGCATGCCCTCGCCTTGCCAGTCAGGGTTGGCACCTTTCGAGAATTGCGTGAACTCCAGCGGATGTCCGTCGGGATCGCGCAGCTTGACCACGGTGACGCCGCCGGAGGATGGCGGCAGCGCGACCGGCTGGCGCCGGCTGATCGGCGTGGCGCCGGCGGCGCTGGCGCGCGCCCACGCCGTGCGCGCGTCATCGGTGACGATCGCCAGATGCTGAAAGATACGGTCGGAGGCGCTTCGTGCGCTCGGATAGGGACGTCCGGGCGTGGCGTAGCAATCCAGGTCGACGCGGCTGGGGCCGAGCGCCATGGCGATCCGCATGCCGCTGCCGGCGATGCCCAGCAGCGCCATCTCCGCCGCGGAAATCGGCACCGCTTCGCCCCCGTCGAACCCGATCGCCCGGTAAAACGCGGCCAGGCGCGGCAAGTCGGCGGTGACCAGCCGGAAGCCGGCAATGGCGCCGAAGCTCAGCGCAGGTGACATGGCACACGCTCGGGAGGGACATGGCATTGGACCGTCATCAGGCAGCACGGTTGGTCGCCGACGGTGCCGGAGCGATGGCCCTTCTTTCCATCCGTTTCGACGCAACCCTGGTCTTCGCCGAACGAGAATTCGCCGGGTCCCTGTTCGACCCGCGTGCCGTCCATGCTCTCGACCCACCAGCGGCCCGACAGCACGACGATCCATTGTGGAGCCGGATTCTCGTGCCACTCGCCGACCCAGCCGGCCGGCTGCACGGTGAACACGACGGTCGCCTCGCCACGCGCCAATGCATTGATCCATTGCGGGGCGGAGTCGCCGATCCCTTTCAGTTCGTATTCGGTCAACGCACAGGCCGTCTGATGGCTCACTCCCCTTTCATCGACATACAGGTGCGAATAAGCTACGGATGGCTTGGGGCCTGGATTGGAGGTCGTATCGCTCATGGGTGGGTCCGGTAAGGCTGGCTGGACGCCAGCGGTGAATCGAGAAACGGCGCCAGCCCGGCGCCATCGGTGCCGACCACGATCAGCAGGAAAGCGCCGGCCAGCGACAGGTTTTTCATGAAGTCCCAGAACAAGGAACGGCCGCGCCCATCCGGGTCGGCCCAGAAATCGCCCTGCGCCCAGAAAGGCTTGAAAAGGAACGCCGTCAACAGGCAAAAGCCGCCGATGACGAAGGCGCAGGCGCGGTCGGCCACGCCGGTCAGGATACCGAGCGAGCAGACCAGCTCGACGATCAGTCCGATCAGGATCGCGCCGACCGCCAGCGCGCGCGGCTTGAACACTTCCTGCGCCTGGCGCACCGCATGGGCAAAGCCGAAGGTCTTGTCGATGACGCTGCTCGGCATGAACAAGGCCACCAGCATCAGGCGCCCGACGAACACCAGCGCGGCCGCGGCGCTCACATGCGTCCCCGGATGATATCGGCGACGCGCAGCGCGTTGGCGATGATCGTCAAGGTCGGATTGACCGCACCGATCGAAGGGAAAAAGCTGGCGTCGGTCACGTACAGGTTGTCGACTTCGTGGGCGCGGCAATCGAGGTTCAGGACCGAAGTGGCAGGGTCGGCGCCGAAGCGGCAAGTGCCGGCCTGGTGGGCCGTGCCGGACAGCGGGATGTCCTTGCTCAGGTATAGCGAGCGCTCCAGCAGTACGGCCGGCTGGCCGATCGCGGTCAAGACGTCTTCCAGCTTGCGCTTGAGGCGCTTGAGCGCTTCCGGATTGGTCTCCACGAAATCCAGGTGGACTTTGCCGTCCTTGTAGTAGACGCGGTTGTCGGGGCGCGGCAAGTCTTCTGCCTGCAGCCAGAAATTCATCGAATGGCGCGCGATCTGGTCGAAAGGCAGGTCGGGCAGCCACTCCATCCATTGCGGCAGGGCCTCGGCCTTGACTTGCTCGGCGTCGATGCTGGCATTCATCTGGATCAGGCCGAGCGGATAATCCCAGTCGTCGCTACCGAAATAAAAATCGCTCAAGGCCATCGTCTTTTGAAATACCGAGTCGTCCGGTTCGCGCGTGAGGGCCATCACGACACTCATTTCGTGGCGCAGATAATTGCGCCCGACCTGGTCGGAGCCGTTGGCCAGGCCATTCGGATGCTGCGGGTTGGCCGAACGCAGCAGCAGCAGCGCGGACGACAGCGCGCCGCATGCGACCACGACCACGTCGGCCGAATAGATTTCCTCGCGTCCGGCGCGCTCGACATGGACCGCGTCGACGCGGCGGCCGCTCGGATCGGTACCGAGCTTGCTCACATAAGCATTCGTCAGCAAGCTGACGTTATCGTGACGCGCCAGCATCGGATCGATGCACATGACCTGGGCGTCGGCCTTGCCATTGAGCAGGCAGGGAAATCCATCGAACTTGGAACAGCGGATGCAAGTGCTGGTGGGCGTGGCGAAGCCATCTTCTTTCTGGTCGAGCAGAATCCCGAGCGGCAAATGGAAGGGTGTCAGGCCGATGCCGGTCAGTTTGTCGCAAAACGAGGCCACGCGCGGTTCGTGCTTGACCGCCGGATAAGGATAGGGGACGCTGCTCGGCGGCTCGAGCGGATCCTCGCCGCGCTGACCGTGGACGTGGAACAGCGCCTCGGCGGCATCGTAATACGGCTCGAAATCGGCATAGCGAAGCGGCCAAGCTGGCGATACACCGCCCGCGTGGATGACTTCCTCGAAATCGCGTTCGCGCAGCCGCAGCAGCGCGGCGCCATACACCTTGGAATTGCCGCCCACGTAGTAGTGCAATTGCGGGATGAAAGGCTTGCCCTCGATATTCGTCCAGACTTCGTTCGCCTGGTAGCGGCGTTTGACGAAGACGACTTCGGAACTCCAGTTCGCCTCTTCACGCGGCAGGTAATCGCCGCGCTCGATCACCAGGATACGCTTGCCGGTCGGCGCCAGCGACTGCGCCAGCGAAGCGCCGCCAGGGCCGCTGCCGATCACGATTAGGTCGTAATGCTCAGCCAATTTCATCTCCCTCCAAATGCATTCGTGATCGGCGCTGGAAGTTACTCATCCAAACCACGTCTTAGAATGCGAACGCAATCATTTTTTCGAAACCGTAGCACGCTACTCGGATTCGTCGTGCACGAATGGTCGGCAGCGTGTTCCACCTTCATGTCAGAGACGCGCCAATCTGCCGCCATCAACCGTCAGCGACGCACCTTGTACGAAGCGTGCGCCGTCGGAAGCCAGATAGGCCACGACATCGGCCACGTCGTCCGGATGCCCGACGTCCTGCTTGTTGATCACCTCGACGCCCGATTTGACGTTCGGGTTATTCCACAGCATGGGCGTGTCGATCGCACCCGGCAAGATCGCATTCACGCGGATCCCCTGCGGCGTGCCTTCGATCGCTGCCGAGCGCGTCAACGACAGCAGGGCCGCCTTGGCTGCCGCGTAGGGCGCGACCATGGGTTCGGTTTCGACCGCATGGACGCTGGCGATGTTAACGATCGAACCGCCCTCGCCCATGTGCAAAAAGGCTTGTTTGATGAAATAAAACGCGCCGACCAGGTCGACGTTGAGCAGGCGCGACCAGTCATCGCCAGTCTGCTCCTTGATCGGTTTGAAGACCATCAATCCGGCGTTGTTGACGACGACGTCGATGCGACCGAAGCGCTGGATCGCGGCTTCCACGGTGCGGATGACGTCGGCCTCGTTGCCGACATCGCAGCGGCTGGTGGCGACGCGCGCCGGGTCGAATTCCTGGCCAAGTGTTTCGCTGGCTAATTGCAGCGACGGTTCGTCGAGGTCGGCCAGCACGACGTTGGCGCCCTCGCGCAACAGGCGCCGGACGATAGCAAGGCCGATGCCACCCGCGGCCCCGGTGACGATGGCTGTTTTGTTTTCCGAGGTCATGACTTCACTCCGTATTCTTGGGCGCAGCGGTGGTGGCCGCTTCGTTGCGGGCATCGATGGCGGTCGATCCGCTCGGCGTCGCCACGGTTGAGTAATCGGAAGGCAGCGCGACCGGTACTTGCAGACACGCACTTTGGGTGGGCAACACCTGGCCCCAGGCCCGTATCAAATCGCGGTAGGCGACGCCGACCGGGCGAATGTTGCGGTCCAGGTCGAACAAACCGAGCGCATTGACCGTGCCATTGTTTTCGCGCAGGGCAGAATCCCAATCGACCTGATCGGTCAGCGAATACCACGTGAATCCGACCACCGGCACGCCGCTGTTACGAATGCTGAGTACGTTGGCCCATTCCTTGCGCAGCCAGCGCACCGCCTCATCGCCGGCCGGCCCTTGCGCCAAATTGGTTTCCGTATGCATCACGGGCAAACGGTAGCGGTCGAAGTATTGCCGCGTGATCGTCGCATAGCCGAATATTTCACCGGAAGCCGATGTGCTGCCATCGGCGCTGACATGGTGTTCATTGGTCTGGTAATAATCATTGCCCATCAGGCAGTGATGTTTCAGATTGTTATCGAGGAAAAAATGATATTCCTCGCGCGTCATCCCATTATCCATCAGGTATTCGTACATTTGGGAGTCGACCCGGCGCCCGTAATTCAAGTCGAGAGAAACAAAACGCAGCGCGTTCTTGACTTCAGCAGCGCCGATCGCATCCGGGCTTTCGGCGTGAAAATACTCGCTCGACTCGCTTTGCACGAACAAGGCATCGGGACGGACTGCGAGGATCTCGCGCATTGCCAAAATATTCGCCTTGACGATGTATTTGAGCGCGGTCACGAAAGCGCGGTCCGTACTCAACTGCTCGTTCCACCAACCGTAAAGCGCGGAAAAGATCGCGCAGATCGACATCTCGTTGACCGGCGTGTAGAGCTGAACCCAGGGATAGCGCTCGGCAAACGCGCGCGCATAGCCGGCGAACAGCGCAGGGAAATCCGGGTTTTGAAAATTCCCGATCCAGTCCGGCACGCCGAAATGGCATAAATCGACGATGACGACCATGTCGCGCCTGCGCAAGTCACCCAGGGTCTCGTCGGCGAACGCCCAGTCGTAGCGATTCGGACCGCGCCAGGTCAGATGCAATGGCGGGCCATAGCGCAATACGCGGATGCCGAGTTCCTGCACGAGATCGAAATCCTTGCGCCAATGAATGTAGTGACCGCATTTATCCATTTCGTCGACACGGACCTTGCCGTTGCCGATCGTTGGAATACTGTTCTCGATTCCGGTCGCAAACATAAATCCCGTGAACAAACCGCTCTCCTCAGTCTGACGATGAGGGCAGCATACTTGAGCACGATTGGTTTTTACATTGCGAGTCGTCCATGTTTTATGGTTTCGAAACGCCGTTGCGCGGGAAGTGATATCGCTATCTACCGATGTCGAAAATTTTTACAAACCTAGGATAGAAGATGTCGAGCCGGGGGCAAGTCATTGTTTAACAAGCTTAAAAATCGATGGCTTGATTAATGCTTGGTCTTACTCGCCATGCATGCCCTTGTTCAAGTCGATTGGAATCCAATGAAAACCACCATCGCCGCACTCGCTATCGTCAGCGCCGCCGCACTGCTTCCGTGCCCAGCCATTGCCAGCGCCAGCCTCCATAAAGTCAGCTTTACGGCAACCGACTTCAATTCCAGCAATGGGAGTCTGCCGCCACAAGACCGGATCGCCGGATCGATCTTGTTTACGACTCCCTTAAACGAATATGGAACGCCCTCGGTACAGGCGATCGACCTCACCATCGGCAGCCACACTTACACGGTCGATGAAATCGTCACCGGACTGCGCGGCGGTGGCTACGGATTCGGTGGAAAATCGACCGGTCTGGATACCCTCACGAGCGGCAGCGACGATTTCTACCTGTATTTTGCAGGCCGTGGTGAAGGCTTCGGGTATTCCACGGCTGGACTGGATGGTTCGTGGGGCACCATCCGTATCAGCGTGAGGACCGAGGAATTGGCGAGCGTCCCCGAGCCAAGCAGCCTGGCGCTGCTACTGATCGGCGCGGGCGCGGCGGGTGTGCTGCGCCACCGTCGTCGGCTGTAAAAGGCCCTGTCGGACCGAGGTCCTCAGGTGTCGATTTTTCAGACGCTCAAGCGTCCCGACAGCGCGCTCGCCGCATACACGCCGGCCAGCCCGTCGACAACCGCCTCGATCTCGAACCGCCCGGCATAGCGCGTGCCAGCCAGCAGCTGGTACTGGATGAACAAGCGCCCCTGGTCGTCGGCCGCCAGCAGGTAGTGGTCGGCCAGCCGTTCCTGCGTCGGCAGCGGCGCCAGGCCGATGCGCTCCATGAAGCTTCGCAACGCCGGCGTCGCGCGCACGCGCAGCGCGAACGCCTTCGCGCGCACGCGCGCGTTGGCGGGATCCAGGCCGGCGCGCGCCAGCGCCTGCGCGCGCACGGCGTCGCCGGGGCGCAGCGTCAGCTCGTCCTCGGCGTGCGCCGGCAAACCGGTGGCATAGCGCACCGTGCCGGGGCCGGCATCGTGCGGCAGATGCGCGGTGTCCAGCAGCGCCGCCACCTCCTCGGGCTGCAGGATGTCGCGATAGCGCGGCTCGAGCGCGCGGATGCCGAGCTCGTCGCCGTCGGCGGCGCAGCGTTCGCGCAGCGCCGCGTAGGCCGGATCGGCTTCGAGCGCCGGGCCGGGAAAGCGCAGCTCGCGCTCGATGCGCTGGCCGTCGTACTCGGGCACGCGCGCGCTGCGGAACTCCTCACGGGTCGAGTCGACGCTCGGCCAGCGCTTGTGATACGCGGCGAACAGCGTGCACAGGCCGATGTAGAAGGCCAGGTCGTGCGCCAGCTCGGACGTGACCTCAGGGCCGACACGCGGCTCGGCGAACGGCAAGCCGAGCTGCGAGGTCGAAGCCGGCGTGCGGGTGGATCGGCGTTTCATGGCGGTTCGCCTCCGGTCACGGATGAATCGGCTGTCGCTTGGGGACGCCGCAGCGCCTCGGTCAGCATCTCGAACAGCGTGCGCGCGGCCGGCGCCATGCTGTGGTCGCGCTTCGTGATCAATCCGAGCGTGCGCTTGATCTCCGGGTTCGCCAGCGGCACGCCGACGATGCCGTCCGGGCGCCCCGGCAGCACCGACAGGCCAGGCACGGCCGCCACGCCCAGGCCGGCCTCGACCAGCGCCAGCACGCCGGCCACATGGTTCACTTCGCACAGGATCAGCGGGTGCTTCTCGACGCCGGCCAGGGCGGCGTCGATCACGCTGCGGTTGCCGCTCGACTTGGCCACCGAGATGTAGCGCTCGTCGACCGTGTCCTTCCAGTTCAGCACCGCGCGCCCGGCCAGCGGATGGTCGCGCCGCATCGCCAGCACGTAGCTTTCGACGTGGATCGGCTCGAACACGATCTCCGGATTTTCCGCGCCGGCGAAGTTGATGCCGAAGTCGGCCTCGCCGCTCAGGACCAGATTCAGCACGTCCTGCGCGCTTTCGTCATGCACGCGCACGCGGATGCGCGGGTAGCGCGCGCTGAAGCGGGCCAGCACCTCCGGCAGGAAGTGCCAGACCGCGGACGGCACGCAGGCGCAGGTGACGCTGCCGGTGCGGTGTGCGGCCAGGTCGGCGATGCCGAGCACCGCGTCTTCCAGGCCGTCCAGCGCCGTGCGCACGTTGACCAGGAAGGTTCCGCCGACATTGGTCAGCTGCACGCGCCGCGTGGTGCGTTCAAACAGCTTGACGCCCAGGCTCTCTTCCAGCTTGTCGATGCGCCGGCTGAGCGCCGATTGCGACATGAACAGGTCAGCCGCGGCCTGGCGAAAACTGGCCCGCTCCGCCACGGCGACGAAGGCTTGCAGGTCGAGAATGTCGTAATTGATGCGCATGACGCAAGAATACGCCACAAAATTGCAATTATCAAATCACTCAAACTGGCGGATGATTCGCTCATAAAAGACCGGTCCCGCAAAGAGGACCATCGACCGACAATAACGGAGACATCATGCGCCACCCATCCATGCTGCTGGGATTGCTCATCGCGAGCGGTATCTGCAGCGCCCAGAGCAGCGTCACCCCTTACGGCCTCCTCGACATCGGCGTGCGCCCGCTGTGGGGCATGAGCGCCAACAATACACCGGTTCCATCGAGCTATTCGACCTCGCTCGCCAGCGGCGTCGACCAGACCAGCGTCTGGGGCATCAAGGGCCAAGAATCGCTCGGCGGCGGCTGGAAAGCCGTGTTCCGCCTCGAGGGCGGCGTCAACGGCGACACCGGCACCCAGGCCAAGAGCGACCGCCTGTTCGACCGCCACGCCTGGGTCGGGCTCGATTCGCCCTACGGCACCGTGACGCTCGGCCGCCAGCCCAACCTGGTGTCGGACCAGCTGATGCTGGTCGATCCGATCGGCAAGCGCTTCGCCTCGTTCAACCCGGACATCAACATCGCCGGCCTGAGCAACACCAAGTTCGGCGGCCATTCCTTCGGCACCCAGTACGGCCCAAGCGGCTACGCCGACAATTTCTACCGTCTCGACAATACGCTCAAGTACAGCGCCGACGTCGGCCCGTGGCAGGCGCGCGCCGCGTACTCGTTCGGCGAAGCCGCAGGCAATACCTCGGCCTCGTCGAGCCGCGCCGTCGCGCTGGCCTACCAGAAGCCGAACTGGGCGATCTCCGGCGCGACGATGCAGCTGCGCAGCCGCGACGACCTGCCGCTCGACGCCTGGAGCCTGGGGGCGATGGTCGCGCTGGCCGGCTGGCAGTTCAAGACCAACTTCGCGCGCAACCATGCCGACACCGGCGTGAACAAGACGGTCGTTCAGCGCGTGTCCTCGATCGGCGCGAGCCGTCCGATCGGCTACGGCTTGCTGGCGACCCTCGCCTGGTACGGCGTACGGCGCGAAGCCACCGGCTTTCGCGACGACGGCTTCAACCGCGCCTTCCTGTTCATCGAAAAGACGCTGTCGCCGCGCACCACCGCCTACCTGGAAGCGGACGCCACCACCTGGCTGGCCGACGCCGCCGGCCAGACCGCAGGCCAAGCGAACGACCGCCACGGCACCGGCCTGACGCTGGGCCTGAAACACAAATTCTAATGGAGACAAGGACCATCATGCGCGCACATCACATCAAGCACTGCACCCTCGCCGCCTTGAGCGCATTCGCTCTGGCGACCGGCAACGCCGCCCAGGCCACCGACCTGCACGTGGTCAGCTCGGGCGGCTTCGCCCAGGCCTACAAGGACCTGTCCGGCCCGTTCGAGCGCGCCAGCGGCGACCACCTGGTGTCCGAATGGGGCCCGTCGATGGGCGCCACCAAGAACGCGATCCCGGCGCGCCTGGCGCGCGGCGAACCGATCGACGTGGTCATCATGGTCGGCGATGCGCTCGACAAGCTGATGGCCGAAGGCAAGCTCGAAGCCGGCAGCAAGGTCGTGCTGGCCCAGTCCCCGATCGCCTGCGCGGTCCGCCACGGCGCCCCGCACCCGGACATCAGCTCCGTCGCCGGACTGCGCAGCGCCTTCCTGCACGCGTCGCACGTGGCGTATTCGGACAGCGCCAGCGGCGAATACATCAAGCGCCAGCTGATGGACAAGCTCGGCATCGCCCAGCAGATGGAAGGCAAGGCCGCGCAGATTCCGGCCACGCCGGTCGGCGAGATCGTCGCCCACGGCGACGCCGATTTCGGCTGCCAGCAGCGCAGCGAACTGGCCCCGGTCAAGGGCATCGACATCGTCGGCCTGCTGCCGGAAGAAGTGCAGATGAAGACCGAGTTTTCCGGTGCCCTGGTGCGCGGCGCCGCGCATCCCGAAGCCGGGCGCGCGCTGCTGCGCTTCCTGAGCGCGCCGGCCAATGCCAAAACCGTCGCAGCGTCCGGACTGGAACCGGCCACGGCAGCACGCTGAACCCCGCACGCTGAAACTATTCATCAGGAGGTCACCATGTCCATTCAGTCCACCAGCGCGAAGTTGAAACCGGCCGAGCACACGGCGCCGGCCGCAGCCCGCCATGACGCGCAGCCGGCGCGCAGCCAGTCGAAGCTGTCGACCGTCATCCGCGTCACCAGCGGTAACTTCATCGAGATGTACGATTTCTTCCTGTTCGGGTTCTACGCGACGCACATCGCCGCCGCGTTCTTCCCGTCCTCGAGCGAATACGCCGGACTGATGATGACCTTCGCGACCTTCGGCGCCGGCTTCTTCATGCGGCCGCTGGGCGCGATCTTCCTGGGCAGTTACATTGACCGCATCGGCCGCCGCAAGGGCCTGGTGCTCACGCTCGGCATCATGGCTTCGGGCACCGCGCTGATCGCCTTCGTGCCGGGCTACGCCACGATCGGCCTGATGGCGCCGCTGCTGGTGCTGCTGGGCCGCCTGCTGCAGGGCTTCTCGGCCGGCGTCGAGCTGGGCGGCGTCTCGGTCTACCTGTCCGAGATGGCCACGCCCGGCAACAAGGGCTTTTATGTGAGCTGGCAGTCGGCCAGCCAGCAGCTCGCCGTGATCTGCTCGGCGGCGCTGGGCTATGCGCTGAACCACACGATGGCCAAGGACGTCATCGCCGACTGGGGCTGGCGCATCCCCTTCTTCGTCGGCTGCTTGATCATCCCGGTGGTCTTCTACATCCGCAAGTCGCTGCAGGAAACCGAAGCCTACCTGGCGCAAAAGACCCGCCCGACCTTCGGCCAGATGATGCGCACCATCGGCGCCAACTGGGCGCTGGTCACGGCCGGCACCATGCTGGTGGTCCTGACCACGGTCGCGTTCTACCTGATCACCGTGTACACGCCGACCTTCGGCAAGAGCGTGCTGAAACTGACGACCGAGGAAAGCCTGCTGGTGACGCTGTGCGTCGGCCTGTCGAACTTCATCTGGCTGCCGGTGATGGGCGCAGTCTCGGACCGCATCGGCCGCTGGCCGGTGATGGCCGTGTGCGCCGCGCTGACCGCGGTCACCGCCTACCCGGCGCTGTCCTGGCTGATCGCCAATCCAAGCTTCGGCCACATGGTCATGATCGAGCTGTGGCTGTCCTTCTTGTACGGCAGCTACAACGGCGCCACCATCGTTGCTCTCACCGAGATCATCCCGGTCCAGATCCGCACCACCGGCTTTTCGCTGGCTTACAGCCTGGCGACCGCGCTGTTCGGCGGCATGACGCCGCTGCTGTCGACCTGGCTGATCGAAACCACCGGCGACAAGGCCGCCCCGGGATTCTGGATGGCCGGCGCCGGCGCGATCAGCCTGCTCGCTACCTTCCTGATCTACCGTGGCATCGTCAAGGAGCACGTGCCCGCACAAGCGTGAGGGTTTGCGGCGGCCGAGTCGGCGGCGTGAGGGCCTGGAGCGGGTATCATATGGCCGACACGATTTGGCCGACACGTTCCGAGGAGCTCCACCATGCCGACTTCCGCCGACGCACGCAACTGGTTCGACCAAGGCGGCAGCGCCTACGCGCGCTTTCGACCCGAGTACCCACCGGCGCTGGCGGCCAGCCTGGCCGCGCTGGCGCGGGACCGACGCCTCGCCGTCGACGTCGGCTGCGGCAATGGCCAGCTGACGCGTTTGCTGGCCGATTGCTTCGAGCGCGTGGTCGGCATCGACCCCAGCGCCGACCAGATCGCCAACGCCGTCACTGACGCCCGCATCGACTACCGCCAGGCCCCGGCCGAGCGCATCCCGCTGGCCGACGCCGGCGCCGGCGCCAGCCTGATCACGGCGGCCCAAGCCGCGCACTGGTTCGACCTGCCGGCGTTCTATCGCGAAGCGCGCCGCATCGCCGCGCCCGGCGCCGTGCTGGCCCTGGTCAGCTACGGCGTGCTCGAACTGGAAGCGCCGCTGGACGAGCGCTTCGGGCGCTTCTACCGCGACGAGATCGGCCCCTATTGGCCGCCCGAACGCCAACTCGTCGACAGCGGCTACACGACCATCGACTTCCCCTTCCCCGAGCGCGCGGCGCCAGCGATGGAATTGCGCTGCGCCTGGTCGCTGCCGCAGTTCCTCGGCTACGTGGGCACCTGGTCGGCAGTGCGCCGCGCCAGCGAAGCCGGGCGCGATACGCTGCTGAGCGCCTTCGCCGACGACCTGGCGGCGGCCTGGGGCGAACCGGACCGCGAACGCACGGTGCGCTGGCCGATCCACATGCGCATCGGCCAGCTGTAGCCAAAGCGCGACCGGCCTTGCACGGACCTTCCCGCTTGCTGCCCCGCTCAGTGTCCCGCTCTGTGTCCCGCTCAGTATCCCGCTTCGGTTCCCGCTTTTCGGTGGCGGCGCTGGCGCTCGCCATCGGCGCCGGCCTGGCGTTCGGCCTGGCGGCCCCCGACACGGCCGTGCGCGCGCACGTCTTGAGCGACACCTTCATCCAGCTGCTGGGATGGCTGATGTGCCCGCTGATCTTTTGCATGCTGGTCGACGGCACCGCGGCGCTCGGCCGCAACCGCGGACTGGGCCGGCTCGGCATGGGGATGCTGGCGTATTTCGGCGCGATGTCGCTGCTGTCGATGCTGGCCGGCCTGCTGGCCGGCTGGCTGCTCGAACCCGGCATCGATGCAACGGCGGTGGCCGATGGCGGCGCCGCACTGGCGCGGCACGCGGCGCGTCTCGACGCTGCGCTGCCGGGCTGGTTCAGCCGACTGCAGACCCTGCCCGCCACCAACCTGGTGGTGCTGGCGCTGGCCGTGCCGGCCGGGATGGCGGCCGCGCTGTGGCCGCGCACGCCGCTGCTGGCCTGGGTCGAGCGCGGCCGCACGTCCCTGCTGACGGCGGTGCGCTGGCTGCTCTGGCTGTCGCCGCTGGCGGCGTTCGGCGCGATGGCGTCGGCGGCCGGGCATGCCGGCCTGGGTGCGCTGCTGCCGCTGCTGCGCTTCATCGTCGCCATCAACCTGGTCAGCCTGGCCTTCGTGCTGGTCGTGTACGGCGTGGTGGCGCGCCTGGCGCGCTTTTCGCTGCCGCGCCTGCTCGTGTTCCTGCGCGACGAGTTGCTGCTGGTGGCCGTCACCGGAGCCACGCTGGCGGCGCTGACGCCGCTGAGCGACAAGCTCGAAAGGCTCGGCTGTCCGCGCCGCCTGAGCGACATCGTGCTGCCGTTCTCGTATTCGCTGAACCTGGCGGGCACTTACCTGTACATCGGCATCGCGCTGGTGTTCCTGGCCGAGAGCGCGCACGTGCACATCGGCTGGCGCGAACTGGGCGTGATGCTGGGCGTGGGCCTGGTGAGCAGTCGCGGCGCCGCCGGCGTCACCGGCTCGGCCCTGGCGACGCTGGCGGCGACGGCGGCGCTGCTGCAGGTCGTGCCGCCGGATACGGTGGCGATGCTGGTCGCGATCGACCGCACCATGAAATGCCGGCTGCTGACCAACGTGATCGGGCACGGCGTGGCGTGCATCGCGCTGGCCGCGTTCGAAGGCAGCCTGGACCGCGCTGTGCTGGCGCGCAGCCTGGGGCGCGACCGCGGCCGGCGCTAGGCGCGTCGCATCCGGCCTCGCAGCTGCTCGAGGAAGATTATGGTGATAATCAAAGGACAACGTCCGACAGGACTCGTCGTCATAGTCCTACGGAAACCAAAAGTGACAGGCGCCATAATGCCCATTATGTAACTCAGCGGCGGCCCGTTCCCGCGCTTGCACCATGACAACCAATGATGATTCGCCCGGGCGCCAATTCGCTCAACTCAACAATGCCTGGCCGGATTCGTATGCCTGGGCCATCGAACAAATGCCGGGCCCGGCGTACTGCTGCTCGCGCCATGGCCATGTCGTCCACAGCAATGGGGCGGCTGCGAAAATCTGGGGCGAAGCGCAGGCCGCGTCCGAGATCGATCGCTGGGACCGGTTCGCGGCCTTGCTCGACACCGATGGCAATCCCCTGGCCAAAGACGTCAGCCCCGCCGCGCGCGCCGGCGCCGGCGATTATCCGCCGCCCACCGAACTGTTCGCCCTTTGCCACGATGGACAACTTCGGCGGGTGGTGGTGCACGCCAAGCCGGTGTTCGACGACGACGGCGCGATCATGGGGTCCTTGTGCTGCCTGACCGACGTCAGCGAAAAGCGCTGGCTTCAAGACCGGGCGCGCGACGCCGCCAGCGCCCGCGAAGATTTCCTCGGCATGCTCGCCCATGAGCTGCGCAACCCGCTCGCGCCGATCATGAGCATCGCGGCTCTCTTGCAGCGGCGTGGCGCCGACCCGGCGACCACCAAGCTGGCCATCGTCGTCGAGCGCCAGACCAAGCAACTGGCGCGCTTCATCGGCGACCTCCTCGACGCCTCGCGGGTCGCGCGCCCCGGCGATCTCAAGGTCGAGCCTCGCATGTGCACCGAGGACGATATCCTGGCCCTGGCGCTCGACGCCGTCGAGCATGAAGTGCAGGCGCGCAGCCAGCGCCTGGTCGTCGAAGTCAACGACCGCGACGCGGAGCTGCATTGCGACCCCGAGCGGGTTGCGCAGGCGCTGGGCAACGTGTTGTGCAACGCCAGCGCATTCACGCCCGATGGCGAGCAGATCTGCCTGCACATCTATGTGGATGGCGACCTCCTGCGGGCCGAAGTGGTCGATTGCGGCGCGGGCATCGCCGCCGAAGACCTGCCCCACGTGTTCGAGCCCTTCGAACGACGCGCCGTGCCCCCAGGGCGCGCGCCGGTCGGCGCCGGCCTCGGGCTGACGATCGCCAAAGGCGTCTGCGAGGCGCACGGCGGCTCGATCCAGGTGCGCAGCCCTGGCCTGGGTCAGGGAACCACAGTGTCCCTGGCCCTGCCGGTGGCCGGCACCGGCGCCTGAAGCGCGCCGCCTCGCCGTAAGACAATAAATGCAATTGACACAAGGATAGGAATCAGACAGACTCAGCGATGTTAGCGCTATTCGTTTGGTGATATTGCATGTTACGTCCTCCTCATCCGATGCCGACCCAAGCGGCTGCCGGGGCGCCTCGAGCGCCCTTCTCGCGCTCAAAGTCGCTGCGCGGATGGCTGGACAGCGCCGGCCGAGTTGGGCAACATGCATCAGCCCAGAGCACCGATTCGATGCAGACCGAATAGCCCGTCGTCCCTGATCACTGCGCCGTAGAGCGTGGCAGGCATCGACCTGAACAGCGGCACACACCGCAGATGCAATAACAACCAAGGAGACATTCATGAACAGCGTTGCTCTCGAGAGCACCCATACCCTGCCGGAGGCGGAAAACACCCGCCTCATCATCCTGATCAGTTGCGTCGCCACCATCGGCGGCTTCTTGTTCGGCTTTGACAGCGGCGTCATCAACGGCACCGTCGACGGCCTGAAGCAGGCTTTCCATTCGACCTCCGCCGAGCTCGGATTCGAAGTCGCGTCGATGCTGCTGGGCTGCGCGGTCGGCGCGTTCTCCGCGGGCCGGCTGGGTGACCGCTGGGGCCGCCGCACCGTGCTGCTGATCTCGTCGCTGATGTTCCTGGTGTCGGCCTTGGGCGCGGGCTTCGCGACCAGTTCGGTCGTGTTCGTCGCCGCGCGCGTGCTGGGCGGCTTCGCGGTCGGCGCGGCCAGCGTGATGTCGCCGGCCTACATCGCCGAGGTGGCGTCGGCGCGCTACCGCGGCCGGCTGGCGACGATCCAGCAGATCGCCATCATCAGCGGCCTGACCTGTGCGTTCCTGAGCAACTACGTCCTGGCCAACGCCGCCGGCAGCTCGGTCGGCGTGCTGTGGCTGGGCCAGGAAGCATGGCGCTGGATGTTCTGGATGATGGCGCTTCCTTCGCTGGCGTTCCTGCTGCTGCTGCTGACGATCCCGGAAAGCCCGCGCTTCCTGGTCGTCAAGAAGCGCAAGGACGAGGCGCTGGCCGTGCTGGAACGCCTGTACGGCGCAGCCTCGGCGCGCGAGAAGTTTGCCGCGATCGACGTGTCGCTGTCGCAGGACCATCACCGCCCGCGCTTGTCTGACCTGGTCAGCAAGGCGACCGGCAAGCTGCGTCCGATCGTCTGGGTCGGCATCGGCCTGGCAACCTTCCAGCAACTGGTCGGCATCAACGTGGTGTTCTATTACGGCGCCGTGCTGTGGCAAGCCGTCGGCTTTTCCGAAAACGACGCCCTGCTGATCAACGTGCTGTCGGGCAGCCTGAGCATCGGCGCCTGCATCGTCACGGTGTTCCTGATCGACCGCATCGGCCGCAAGCCGCTGCTGTGGATCGGCTCGATCGGCATGGCGGTGACGCTCGGCCTGGTCACGATCGCCTTCGCCAGCGCCACGCTCGACGCCGGCGGCAAGCTGGCGATGTCCGGCACCATGGGCGTGCTGGCGCTTGTCGCGGCGAACGTCTACGTGATCTTCTTCAACGTGTCGTGGGGACCGGTGGTGTGGGTCATGCTGGGCGAGATGTTCCCCAACCAGATCCGCGGTTCCGGCCTCGCGGTCGCCGGCGCGGCCCAATGGACGGCCAACTTCCTGATCACCGTGACCTTCCCGATCCTGCTCACCAGCATCGGCCTGGCCGGCGCTTACGGCCTGTACTGCACGGCCGCGGTGATTTCGATTTTCTTCGTGGTGCGCTACGTGCAGGAAACGCGCGGCAAGGAACTGGAACAGATGGAAGGCTGAGGAAGCTCGCGAGCGTCGCTGCTCGCCCGGGCCGGGCGCATCGTCCTGGCCGCCGACAAAAAGCCGTCGATGATCGCATCTGCGTCATCGACGGCTTTTTTTTGCCGCGACCGTAACGCTTCAACCTTGCCCACTGCGTTCGCCCGAGATGATCGAAGCTGCGCTGCTAAAATGCGCCTTTGCGGCGCCCGAGCGGCGCCCGGCCCATGACCACGCAACGCCCTATGAACAAGACATCTTCCACCGCCGACGACATCCTGGCCTGCGCCCGATCCCTGCTCGTCAACGGTGGCTATAACGGCTTCAGCTATGCGGACATCGCCGACGTGGTCGGCATCCGCAAGCCGAGCATCCACCACCATTTCCCCAGCAAGGCTGACCTGGTGAAAACGCTGGTTGTGCGCTATCGCGAAGCCGCCGAAGAAGGCATCCGGAACCTGGAACATGCCATCCCCGCGCCGCTCGCCCGTCTGCAGGCCTACATCGATTACTGGAAGGCCTGCATCGGCGACGCCAGCGCGCCCTTCTGCGTGTGCGCCATGCTCGCGAGCGAGCTGCCGGCGGTGCCGGACGAAGTCGCCGTCGAGGTCAAGGCTTTCTTCCGCTTCCTGTCGGGCTGGCTGACCTCGGTACTGGAGCATGGCGCAAAGGACGGCGCCATCGTGCTGGCTGGCCCCGCGCGCATCGAGGCGGAGACCTTCATGGCGACCGTGCATGGCGCGATGCTGTCGGCGCGCGCGTATGGCGACACGGCGGTTTTCGGCAGCGTCATGGACGCGCAACTGGCCCGCCTGACGGCGCGCGCTTGACGCGCTGCACTGAACGTGTGCCGCCCCGCCCACATTGCGGCGCACGCGCGGCGCTGCACTTGCGCAGGCGCCCGCTACAATGCTAGGATTGGAATCAATCAGTTCATAATTCCAAATTTTCTCGACGAGTTGATCCGATGACCAGTCAATCCTCCCCGGGACGTCCGCGCGAATTCGACCTGGACGACGCTGCACGCGCCGCGATGGACGTGTTCTGGGACCGCGGCTTTGAGGGCGCCTCGCTGCCCGACCTGATCGCCGGAACCGGCCAGTCTCGCGGCAGCCTGTACAAGGCGTTCGGCGACAAGAAAGGCTTGCTGCTGGCGGCGCTGGACCAGTACACCGCGACCGGCCTGCAGGCGACGGCCGAGCTGTTGGCGCAGCCCGGCAGCGCGCGCGCGGCGATCCGCGCGGCGCTGCTGCGCCTGGCCGGCCTGTCCTCCGGCGAGGCCGGCCGGCGCGGCTGCCTGGTCGTGTCGATGGCGACCGAGATGGCGAACCACGATCCCGACATCGCGCAGCGGACCGCCGCCATGTTCCGCCGCCTGCAGCAACTGTATGCCGGCGCGATCGTGCGCGGCCAGGCCAGCGGCGAGATCCGCGCCGGCGACGAGCAGGCCATGGCGCGCTTCATCGTGATCCAGATCCAGGGCATGCGCGTGCTCGGCAAGACCGGCGCCTCCGAAGCGGAAATGATCGACATGGTCGAGCACACGATGCGGCTGCTCGACTGATTTTTTTTAAGCTTTTAGGAACCGATCGGTTCCTTATGGAGTAAGACCGATGACATCACAAGAGACGACTTCAGCGGACCCGCGCCGCTGGGCCATGTTCGCCGTCCTGCTGGTCGGCGCCTTCCTGCCGCCGCTGGACTTTTTCATCGTCAACGTGGCCTTGCCGTCGATCCAGGGTGACCTGGGCGCGACCTCGTCGACCGAGCAGATGGTCATTTCATCCTATGCGGCGTTGTATGCGGTCACGCTGATCACGGGCGGCCGCCTGGGCGATTTGTACGGCCGCAAGCGCGTGTTCTTCCTCGGGCTGGCCGGGTTCGCCGGCGCCTCGCTGCTGTGCGGGCTTGCGCCCTCGCCCTGGGTGCTGGTGTCCGGGCGCGCGCTGCAGGGCGTGACGGCAGCCATCATGGCGCCGCAGGCACTGGCATCGGTGCAGGCGATCTTTCCCGAGGCGGACAAGCCGCTCGCGCTCGGCCTGTACGGCGCCACCTTCGGCCTGGCCTCGGTGATCGGCCAGGCGCTGGGGGGCATCCTGATCTCGCTCGACCTGTTCGGCCTGGGCTGGCGCGCCGTGTTCCTGATCAACCTGCCGGTGGCGATCCTGGTCGTGCTGTTCGGACTGCCGCTGCTGAAGACCGTACGCGAGCAGCGCAAAGGCAAGCTGGATCCGGGCGGCATGGCCCTGTCGATGCTGGCGCTGGCGCTGCTGATTGTGCCGCTGACCGAGGGCCGCGAAGCGGGCTGGCCATGGTGGGCCTGGTTGTCGCTGGCGGCGGCACCGGTGGCGGCGCGCTGGTTCTGGCTGCACGAGCGCCGGCTGGGCCGCGCCGGCGGCGCTCCGCTGGTCGACCCGCAAGTGCTGCGCGCGCCGGGGCTCGGGCGCGCCCTGCTGCTGGCCTTGTCGTTCTATTCGATCGGCTGCTTCTTCCTGCTGTTTTCGGTCTACCTGCAGAACGCGCTGCACACCAGTGCGCTCGATGCCGGCCTGGTTTTCCTCCCCTTCGGCGCCGGCTTCCTGCTGGGACCGTTGATGACGCCCTATGGCCGCCGCATCGCCGGCAACTGGGTCAATCCGATCGGCATGGGATTCGAGACGATCGGCTTTCTCGGCCTGGCCTGGCTGGTCGGCGCCACGCCGGCCGGGCGCCATCCGGCCGGCGGCCCGCTCGCAGTCCTGCTGTTCCTGATCGGCCTGGGACAGGGACTCGGACTGCCGACCTTGATGCGGATGATCACCGGCCGCGTCGCGCCCTCTCATTCCGGCATGATCGCCGGCGTCGCCAGTTCCACGCTGCAGATGAGCACCTCGCTCAGCGTCGCCGTGATCGGCGGGATCTTCTACACGGTACTCGGCGCGCACCACGATCCCGCGGCCATCGCGCACGCCTTCGTCGTCGCCGCCCTGTGCATCGCGGCCTGTCTCGGCGCCGGCGTGCTGCTGGGCGCGACGCTGGCGCGCGACGGCGTCCCGGCCCCTGCGCCTGCCTCCGCGTCCGCCTCTGCGCCAGGCGACAATCCCGCGACCGACAAAACGCTTGACGGCCTACCTACTAGAAGGTAGCATCGAGAGATGGACAAAGCAACTTCAACCGCCGACGCGATTCTCGCCTGTGCACGCGTTCTGATCGTCGGCCATGGCTACGACGGCTTCAGCTATGCCGACATCGCGGACATGGTCGGGATTCGCAAGGCGAGCATCCACCATCACTTCCGCAGCAAGGCGGACCTGGTCACGACGCTCGTGGCGCGCTACCTGAAGGAAGCACAGGAAGGCTTCGGCAAGCTGCTGGCCGCGATTCCCGACCCGCTCGAGCAGCTGCGTGCCTATGTCGGCCACTGGGTGCGCTGCATCGGCGACCGCAGCGCGCCGTTCTGCCTGTGCGCGCTGCTAGCGCATGAGCTGCCGGTGCTGCCGCAAGACGTGGTGCTGCAGGTGCGGGCGTTCTTTCGCTTCCTGTCGAGTTGGCTCACATCGGTGCTCGAACGCGGCCTGGCGCAAGGCAGCTTGTCCTTCACGAATGCCCCGGCGCTCGAAGCCGAGGTCTTCATGGCAACCCTGCACGGCGCGATGCTGTCGGCACGGGCTTACGGCAACACCGACATGTTCGCCAGCGTGGTGGAACCGCATCTGCGGCGGCTGTCCGCGTCCGGCTGACGCGCGTCGCCATCGTCATTCATCGATCTCCCCGGTCAAACGGCGCGCCGCGTGGAGATTCCCTTTTTTTGCGCCAGCAAACTACCGATTAGTAGGTACACTATGAAAAAATCCATGTCCCGCTTCACCGCCCGCCTGCTGCTCGCAGCATCCACGATGGCGCTCCCGGCCGCTTACCTGGCGCTGCCGGCGACCGCCCAGGCGCAGACCGCCGAACAGACGCACGTGCGCGGCAGCGTCGTTTCCTTGAACGGCAAGGTCGTCAAGGTCAAGACGCGCGAAGGCAAGACCGTCGACGTGACGCTCGCCGACGGCGCCAGGGTCGCCAGCGTAGCGCGCGCCTCGATCACCGACATCAAGTCCGGCGACTTCGTCGGCATCGCTTCGCTGCCGAAGGAAGATGGCGGCGACGGCGCACTCGAAGTGCTGATCTTCCCGCCGGCCATGAAGGGCCTGGGCGAAGGCAGCTACGGCTGGGACCTGAAGCCGAACAGCAGCATGACCAACGCGACCGTGGCCAACGCGGTCAAGGGCGTCGACGGCCATACGGTCACGGTGACCTACCACGGCAAGGAAAAGAAGATCGCCATCCCCGACGGTACGCCGGTCGTGACCCTGGGCCCGGCGACGACGAAGGACCTGGTGCCGGGCGCCGTCGTCTTCATCCCGGCGATGAAGGATGCCAAGGGCGCCCTGGTCGCGCCGCAAGTGGTCGTGGGCGCGAACGGCGTCGTGCCGCCGATGTAAATAGCATGGGACGGCCGGCCTCGATGGCCGGCCTCCCGCCTGGAGCTGCCATGAAGGCTGAAAAAAACATCGTGCTGGTCCGCCGCCACTCGCTGGTGACGCGCCTGACCCACTGGATCAATGCCGCCTGCCTGGGCGTGCTGCTGCTGAGCGGTCTGCAGATCTTCAACGCCTGGCCGAACCTGTATTGGGGCCAGTACGGCGCCGACGGCGACCACGCCTTTTTGAGCATCGGCGCGCTACGCGGCAACGGCGCGCCGCGGGGTGTCCTGCGCTTGGGCGACGCGGCGATTCCGACCACCGGCGTGCTCGGCGTCTCCAAGCTAGGGGGCGACACGGTCGAACGCGCCTTCCCGGCCTGGCTTACGCTGCCCTCGTTCCAGGACCTGGCCGAAGGACGGCGCTGGCATTTCTTCTTCGCCTGGTGCTTCGTCGCCAACGGCGCCGCCTACCTGCTGTATCACCTGTTCAGCGGCCACCTGTGGCGTGACCTGGTGCCGACGCGGCGCGAGCTCGCGCCCGCCCACCTGTGGCACGAAATCGTCGCGCACGCCCGCCTGCGCTTCCCGCAGGGCGAGCAGGCGCGCCACTACAACGTCCTGCAAAAGCTCAGCTATCTCGGCGTGGTCGCGCTGCTGCTGCCCTTGATGGTGTTGACAGGGCTGACCATGTCACCCGGGATGAACGCCGTCGCCCCATTCCTGCTCGACCTGTTCGGCGGCCGCCAGTCGGCCCGCGCGATCCACTTCATCACCGCCTCGCTGGTGGTCCTGTTCGTGCTGGTCCATCTCGCCATGGTGCTGCTGTCGGGCGTCTGGAACAACCTGCGCTCGATGATCACCGGCCGCTACGCAATTCGGGAAAGCGACATCCATCATGACTGACAAACACATCACCCGGCGCCGCTTCCTGCTCGGCGGCGCACTCGGCGCGGGCGCCGCCGCGCTCGGCGGCTGCGACCTCAAGCGCACCGACGACGCCTTTGGCGGCGTCCTGCGTTCGGCAGAATCGCTGACGCTGGGCGCCCAGCGCCGCCTGCAGGGCAAGCATACGCTGGCGCGCGAATACACCGAGGCGGACATTTCGCCGCACTTTCGCGTCAACGGCACCAGCATGCCCGACAGCCCGATCTACGCCGACCTGCTCGGCAAGCGCTTCGTCGACTGGCGCCTGCAAGTGGACGGGCTGGTCGCGCGGCCAATGGCATTTTCGCTGGCCGCGCTCAAGCTGATGCCGGCGCGCACCCAGATCACCCGCCATGACTGCGTGGAGGGCTGGAGCGCGATCGGCAAATGGACCGGCGTGCCGCTGGCCGAGATCCTGCGCGCGACCGGCCTGCTCCCGGCTGCCCGCTACGCCGTGTTCCACTGCGCCGACGAACTGGAAACGACGCTGGACGGGAGCGGCCGCTATTACGAGAGCATCGACCTGGTCGACGCGTTTCATCCGCAGACCATCCTGGCTTACGGCATGAACGGCAAGGACCTCGGCGTCGGCCATGGCGCGCCGCTGCGCCTGCGCGTCGAGCGCCAGCTCGGCTACAAGCAGGCCAAGTACCTGATGCGCATCCAGCTGGTCGACAGCCTGAAGGACCTGTGGGGCGGCAACGGCGGTTACTGGGAAGACCGCGGCTACGAGTGGTACGCGGGTATCTGAATCGATCACATCCAACATCCGATCCAAACTAGGAGCACTACCATGAACATGACGATCACCGCACCGGCCCGGGACGGCCATCAGCAATGGCTGAAGACCTACTATCTCACCCGGGCCGCTTTCTCGATTGCCTGGATACTGGCCGCGGTCGCCGCGGCGTCCCACCCGCTGGCCGCAGCGATCCTGTTGATTGCCTATCCGGCCTGGGACGCGCTGGCGAACCTGCTGGACGGGGCGCGCAGCGGCGGTCTCAAGACCAACCCGACCCAGGCGCTGAACGCAGTAGCCAGCCTGGCCGTCACCGCCGCCGTCGCACTCTGGATCGGCGACATGCACCGCGTGCTCGCCGTGTTCGGCGTCTGGGCGATCCTGTCCGGCGTGCTGCAACTTGCGACCGGCGTGCGCCGCTGGAAAACCACGGGCGCGCAGTGGGCGATGATCCTCAGTGGCGCGCAATCGGCGCTGGCCGGCGCTTTCTTCATCGTGCAGGCCAGCGCGCCGGCCACGCCGTCGGTCACGTCGATCGCCGGCTATGCGGGGTTCGGCGCGTTCTACTTCCTGGTCTCCGGGATTGCGTTGAGCGTGAAGGCGCGGCGTCGCAAGGCGCTCGTCGACGCCGGGGCGTGAAGCCCCTAAGCGCGCGCGGCGCGCGCGATGCTCTCGGCGAACAGCGGCGTCTCGCGGCGATTGTGGTCGCCCGACGCCTCTTGGCGGTCGGCCTGTGCCTTTTCCCAGGCGATGCCATGCGCTTCGATGAATTGCAGGAATTCCTCGGTCGGATGAGATAAGACGCTGTTGGTGTACTCGCAATGCGTGTCGTCGATCTTCCTGACGCTCAGGTCCCAGATCACCTGCACCTTGGTGCGGCCGGCCGGCGTGAACACGTCGGACGTGGACACCATCTTGCAGTGCGCCGCTTCGGTGATCTCGCCGACGTAATGCTGGACCACCAGGCCGGTGCCGATCATCTCGACGTTGATCGACATGCGCCGGCCATCGTCGGTGAAGGTGGCGCCGGCGGCGATGTGGTCGGGCGGCGCGCAGCGCTGGTACTCGGCGTCCGGCAGCGAGAACAGCCACTTGGCGATATCGACTTTTTCGAACGGCACCTCGATGACGTGGCTGAACGCGGATTGCGACAAAACCAGATCGGTACGGATGACAGTCATGATTAACTCCTCGAGATGAAACGGGCTGGGTGGTGACGAAAGCTTTCGATGCGCTGTGAAGCTCAGATGGTCAGCACGATCTTGCCGACGTTCAGGCCGTCCTCCATGCGCTGGTGGGCGGCGCCGGCCTCGGCGAGCGCGAAGGTGCTGTCGATGACCGGTGCGAGCGTGCCGTCGGCGAACTTGGACAGCCAGCGCTCCCGGAAGCGGCGCGACATGCCGTGCTTGACGTCCTGGCTGCGCGACTTCATGACCGTGCCGATGATCTGCAGGTGGCGGTACAGCAGGCGGTCCAGCGGGATCCTGGCGTTCTCGATGCCGCCCATGATGCCGATCTGGACCAGCCGGCCGCCGAAGTCGAGCGCGTTCACGTTGCGCTCAAAATATGGCGCGCCGATGAAGTCGAGGATCAGGTTCACGCCGCGCCCGCCGGTCAGGCGCGCGACGACGTCGGCGAAGTCCTCATTGTCGTAGTCGATCGGATGATCGGCGCCGAGGCGGCGCACCAGCTCGTGGGCCGAGGCCTGCGCCGTGGCCAGCACCGTCGCGCCCAGCGCATGCGCCAGCTGCACCGCGGCGCCGCCGACGCCGCCGGCGCCCGCATGGATCAGCACCGTCTCGCCGGGCTGGAGTTTGCCCAGGTGGATCAGCGCTTCGTGGGCGGTGACGAAGACCTCGGTGATCGCCGCAGCCTGCACGTAATCGAGGTTGCCGGGAATCGGCATCGCCATGCGGTAGTCGATGCGGGCGACTTCGGCATACGCGCCGCCGCCGACGATGCCCATCACGCGCTCGCCGACCGCATAGCCTTGCACCGCGTCGCCCAAGGCGATCACGTCGCCGGCGATTTCCAGGCCCATGATGGTCGAATCGCCGAAGTCGGGCCGTCCATAGCCGCCGCGGCGATGCGTCAGGTCGGCGCGGTTGACGCCGGCGGCGCGGGTACGCACCAGCAGATCGTGGGGCCGCAATTGCGGCTGCGGCGCTTCCTGGACTTCGAGGACGTCGGCTGCGCCGAACTGGTCGAACATGATCGCTTTCACGATGGCTCCTTGCATTATCTTGATGGCGTTGGAACCAGAATAGCGACGAACCGCCGGCTTGATAATCGGCTGCCGACGCCAAACCGCTATGCGTTTTGCGCACAAGTGCAACGGCCGACCTCGTCAAGCCTGGCCAGAAGGCAAGGAGGAGAAAATGCGCACTTTTTTCATGGGATAATCGGCCGCCGAAGCCGTTCTCGCGCATGGGATAAAGAAATGCTGACTGATCGTTTCGCCGAATACCTGGGAGTCTTTGCCGACGTGGCGCGCGAAAGCAGCTTTTCCGGCGCCGCGCGGCGCCGCGGCATCACGCCGTCGTCGGTGGCGCGCCAGATCGACGCGCTCGAAGCGCACCTGGACACCGCGCTATTCCTGCGCTCGACCCGTGTGCTGACCCTGACCGAATCCGGGCAGGCGCTGCTGGTGCGCGCGCGCCGCGTCCTCGACGAACTCGACGACGCACAGCAGGAAATCGGCTCCATGAAGGGCGAGGTACAAGGCCTGCTGCGCATCGCGTGCTTCCCGACCTTCGGCCGGCGCTACGTGATCCCGGTCGTCGCCGGGCTCGCCGCGCAGCACCCTGCCCTACGCGTCGAACTGGACCTGACCGAACGCCTGGCCGACCCGGTCGCCGAACGTCTGGACGCAGTGATCCGGATCGGCAGCCTGGCCGACAGCACCCTGATCGCCACCCGCATCGCGCGCCAGACGCGCCTGCTGTGCGCGAGCCCGGCCTATCTCGCACGGCGGCGCGTCGATGAATGCACGCCGGCGCATCTGCGCGAGCACTGCCTGATCGACAAACTGCACGGCAACGACCTGCTCGGGTGGGCCGACCTGCTGGGACAGCCGATCGGGTCGAACCAGGCCGTGTTCCGTTGCGACGACTTCGAGGCCATGTTCCTGGCGGTGAGCGCGGGCATGGGAATCGCGCTGCTGCCGGACTGGGTGGTCGGTCCCGCGATCAAGGCCGGCACGCTTACGCACCTGGCGCCGGAGTCCTGCGCGCTGCCGAAGATGTGCTGCGACATCCACCTGCTGCGCGCGCTGGCGCAGCCCGCGGTCAAGCTGCGCACCTTCGTCGACGCGCTGAAGACTTATATTGGCGCGCCGGAGTCCTGGTCGGTCACGGCCGACCCGCCGGGGCACGGCGCTGCCTGACGCGACCGGATACGCTTCTTCGGACCGGGTGAGCCGGCAAGCCGCGCTCAGGCGACAACGCCGACCAGCGTGCCGCGCCTCAGGTGCAAAGCGATGCGCGGACAGCGGATGCCGGCCAACATGCCCCAGGCCGCGGCCCAGCGCAGGGCGCGGTCGGTTTGCGCGCCGAACGGCCGCGCCTGCGCCGCGCGTTGCAGCGCCAGCGACATGCGCCGCATCGCATATAGTTTTCGCATGGATACCTGGTTTGCCATGAACTCATATTAGTCATGCGTTCCGGGCCTGACTGTGCCGTGCTTAACGCTTCGACCATGAACAAGACGGCGTCATGATTTCGACAGGTGCTCGGCCAATGAAGGTGGCAGGACGCCGAGCACCTTGGCGAGCGCCAGGCCGGTTAACATCAGTGCGATTGCGACGGTAACGCTACGCATGACGCTGTCATTTTTTCAAAAACTCGACGAGTCTGGGGATGACGATTTGCGGCGCCTCTTCCATCAGCCAATGTCCGGCGCCAGGCACGATGACGCCGTCGACATTCGTATCCACCAGCTTGGCCTGGGCGATCAGGACCGGTCCCGACGCGCGCTCGCCGGCCAGCACCAGCATCGGCATCGTCAGCGGCGTCCTGGCGAATCCTGCGAAATCGGCGGCGTCCTTTTCGAACGCACGGAATACTTCGAAGGCCGCACGCATACCGCCTTCGCGCGCGTAAGCCGAGGCGTACAGCTTGCGGTCGGCTTCCGGCACCGAATGGTTCTTGTCGGCCGCGAAGTCGTTCCAGAAATGTTCAAAATAGATGCGCTCCCGGCCCTTGACCAGCGCCTCCGGCGTCGGTCCGTAGAAGTGGAAATGCCACAAGTCGCGCATCAGCCACACATCCTTCCAGTTGCCGATACCCGGCAGGAAAGCGTCCATCAGCGCGATCTTGCCGACCTGGTCGCGATACTGGGCGGCATAGGCATAGGCGACCATCAGGCCGATGTCGTGGCCGACCACCTTCACGCTCGACAGCCCGAGACTGGCGACAAGGGCATGCACGTCCCGAGCCATTTCGGCCTTGGTGATGCCGCCCTTGGGCAGCGAGGACTGGCCGAAGCCGCGCAGGTCGGGCGCGATCACCAAGTGGTCGCGCGACAGCTGGTCGATCAGCGGCAGCCACATGTGGCTGGTCTCGGCATAGCCGTGCAGCAGTACGACCGGATCGCCTTTGCCCGCGACCAGGTAATGGATGCGCGCGCCGTCGACGTCTGCGAACCGGCTTTGCGGCGGCTCGGCGAGCGCCGGCGACGACAGCAGCGCGAAGATCGTCAGGCTGCGGACGAGCCCACACGCGCCGCGCACGAGCGCGCGGAACGATGAGAGGACGATGACTTTCATGACTGGCTCCTTGGGTAAGTGGATGTGCGAGCGCACGCCATGTGCGCGCCGCTTATCTTGGCGCAGCCCAAGTCGGATGCCGAGTGAATCGCCGTGAATTCACGGTACCGGCCAGTGTGAAAAAGCGTGAAGCGGCGATCGGTCAGGCGCGCCTTCGATGCGCAACGATTCGGGGCCGTTCCAGCCCACCATGCCGGATCGCCAGCGTTCGGTGGCTTGCGCATGCGGCTGATACAGGGCTTCGAACCGGGCCCCGACATCGTCCTCCTGCTCGGCCACGGCCAGCATCCAGGCTGGTCCGGGATTCGACCCGCTGCGGGGCGTCATGTAGCGGAACATGCTGAGGATGCGCATCCGGTGGATCGGGCTCGCAGGCGCTCCCGCATCGATGGCGTCGAGGGCCTGCCTGGCGCGCGTGCGGAATTCGCTTTCTCCCAGCAGTATCGTCATCGGATACGGCACGCTTGCGAGCAGCTCGATACCGGTCGCCGGGTCGCCATCGGCACTGAAACACCAATCCAGTGCGCTGCGAAAATTCCCGATATGCGCCGCAAACGACAGGAACCATTCTTGGGGCGACACGCGGTCCCACTCGGCGGCCCCGCGCCTGACCCGCTCCAGCACGGTCGCCGCATGGCGCTGGAACAGGCGGCGCCGCACGGGATCGCCGACGAGTTGCTCGAGCGCGTAAGCGCGCGTGATCTCGAGCAGGCTGTACAGCGGCGGCGAGTGCGCCAGCTCGACCCGCACCAGCGATTTCGTGACCAGGTCGAGCAGGCAATCCCGTACGACCGCGGTCGGCAAGGCATCGTCGGCGATCACGGAATTGGCAGCCTGGAGCGAGAAGCCCGCCTTGAACACGCCGCAGCGCCGCAACACCTGCTGCTGGAGCGGCGACAACAAGTGGTAGCTCCAGTCGAGCAAGGCGCGCAAGCTGCGATGGCGGGGCAAGGCGGTGCGCCGACCGCTGCCGAGCAGGCGCAGGCGGTCATCCAGCTGCACGCACACCCCTTGCAGGCCCAGCAGGCCGATGCGCGAAGCGGCAAACTCGATCGCCAGCGGGACGCCGTCCAGGCGGCGGCACAGCGCTGCGGCGAGATCGACGTTGTCGTCATCGATCTGAAAGGTATCGAGACTGGCGGCGGCGCGTTCGGCCAGCAATTCGACGGCCGGGAAGCCGAGCGCACTGGCGCTGTCGATCGGCACGCCATCGGGCGGCGCGTCGAGGGGCGCAAGCCGGTGCACCCACTCGCCCGCCGCATCCAGCGGTTCGCGCGAGGTCGTCAGGATCGCCAGGCCGGGAGCCCGCTTGAGCACCCGCTCGACCAGCTCCGCCACCGCGTCGAGCAGGTGCTCGCAGTTGTCCAGCACGAGCAGGAGCCGGCGCGGACGCAGCCATTTCTCGAGCTCGCCCATGGTGGACTCGGACGGCAGCGGCAGCCCCAACGCGGACGCGACAGCCTCGATCACGTGACTGCCCGTCGTGAGCGGCGCGAAATCGACGAAGCAGGCGCCGCCAGGGTAATGCGGCCGGACCCGGGTCGCGACGGCCAGCGCCAACGATGTCTTGCCGATGCCGCCGTGCCCGACGATACTGACCAGCCGGCGTTGCGCCAGCTCGGCGGACAGTGTCGCGGCGATGCCGTCGCGCCCGATCAGGCGCGTCAGGCTGGTCGGCAGGTTGTCGATGCTGGCGCGCGCGGGGAACGCCGGCTCGGCCGCTTCGATCTCGCCGCACGCCACCGGCGCCACGAAGCTGTAGCCCCGTCCCGGCACGTTGGCAATGTAGCGGGCGCCGTCGACGCCGTCGCCCAGCGCCCTGCGCAAGGCGGCGACGTGTACCCGCAGGCTGCTGTCCTCGACCACCGAATACGGCCAGACCTGCGCTTCGAGTTCATGGCGACTGAGGACTTGGCCGGGCCGCGCGACCAGTGCCATCAGCAGATCGAGGGCGCGGCCGCCGAGCCGGACCTTCTCGTCATGACGGCAAAGCCGCAATGGATCGCGGTACAGCCGAAACGGTCCGAACGTAAACGCCGGCGCCGGACGCGGGTAAGCCGCGCCCGATGCGAGGGCGGAAGCGAAAGCGCTGCCGCTGGCGGGGGATTCTTCTCCGATCATGATCTAGCAAGGGAATCCTTGTTGATACGACATTCAGGAAGACTTACATGCGGTTTTTCTTAAGCTAATTCATCGTATTTACAGGGTCAATCATTACCGAGAAATATCTCGCCATAAGATCGATGTCCAGCCTCGCTGACGACGTGGTCGACGAACGCGCGCACCTTGGCCGGCAGTTGCTTTCGACTCGAGTAATAGATCGACAACGAACGGGTGTCCGCATACCAGGCCGGCAGCAGACGGACCAGATCTCCGCTACGCAGCAGCGGCAGCGCGTGCGGCATCGGCAGCATCGCGATGCCGAACCCGGACGCCGCCGCACTCGCCAGCGCTTCGGGATCGTCCAGCACCGCCACCGGCCGCACGTTGGCCACCACTTCGCCTGCGCTCGGATGCCTCAGGATCCAGGGCATGAGCCGTCCCGTCGCGACCGCTCGCCGCAACAGCCCGCGATGGCGCGTCAGGTCCGCAGGCTCGGCCGGCGTGCCGTGGCGCGCCAGATAAGCCGGCGCGGCGACCGGCACGATGCGCACCTGCGCCAGCTCGCGCGCCACCAGCCCTTCGGTCAACTCGACCCCGCCGCCGATCGCCACGTCATAGCCTTCGGCGATCAGGTCGACCTGGCGGTTGTCGAAGTGGAGGTCGGGCACGATGTCGGGATAGCGTTCCAGGAAGCTCTCCAGCATCGGCAGGAAATACAGCCGCCCCACCGTCGGCGCCATCGATATCTTCAAGGTCCCCGCAGGCTTGCCGGCGCCCTGCTGCAATGCCCCGAGCGCCTCGCCCACCTCGAGCCAGGGTATGCGGATCTGCCGGTGCAGGCGCTCGCCCTCTTCCGTCAGACTGAGACTGCGCGTGCTGCGATGAAACAACCGGACGCCCAGCCCGGCTTCGAGCCGCGCGACGCTCTTGCTGACCGCTGCCGGCGTGATCCCGAGACGCCGCGCCGCCGCCGAGAAGCTGGCTTCGTCGGCGGACGCGACAAAGGCGTCCAGGTAAGTGCTGAGTTCGGTGTTCATGGATTTATTTTATACCACTGGTTGAAAGTGATATAGCTTATTAACGCCTACCGCGACAATGTCGGTCGGCGGATACTTTCCTTACCGATTCTTCACAACCAAAGGAAAGAGATCATGAACACCACACTGAACGGCAAGGTCGCATTCATCAATGGCGGCTCGCGCGGCATCGGCGCTGCCAGCGCACGCCGCCTGGCGGCGCAAGGCGCGACGGTCGCGGTCGGCTACGGCGCGTCCGCCATCGCTGCGGAAGCGCTGGTGGCCGAAATCGAGGCACTTGGCGGCAAGGCGATTGCATTGCAGGCCGATGCGTCGGATCCGGACGCGCTGACGCAAGCCATCGACAGCGTGGCCGACCGTTACGGCCGCCTGGACATCCTGGTCAACAGCGCGGGCGTTCTGCTGATGGGTCCGGTCGACCAGTTCGCGCTGGACGACTTCGACAGAACCGTCGACGTGAACGTGCGCGGCGTCTTCGTCGCCTCGAAGGCGGCGGCGGCGCACATGCGCGAAGGCGGCCGCATTATCAATATCAGCAGCACCAACGCCGGCCGCATGCCGTTTGCCGGCGGCGCCGTGTATGCGATGAGCAAGTCCGCTCTGACCGGCTTGGCGAAAGGCTTGGCGCGCGACCTGGGCGGCCGCGGCATCACCGTCAACAACGTCAATCCCGGTCCGATCGACACCGACATGAACCCGGCCACCGGCGATTTCGCCACCGCCCTGCATGGCCTGATGGCGCTGCCCCGCCACGGCCAGGCCGATGAAGTGGCCGGCATGGTGGCGTATCTGGCGAGCGACGAGGCGGCCTTCGTGACCGGCGCCGACCTGTTGATCGACGGTGGCTTCGCCGCCTGATTCGCGCGGTGTTGCGTTCTCGCCCATGTCCGGCCCTGGAAGTGGGTCCGAACGCACGCATCGCGGCGCACTACCATCGCGGCGATCGCATCGGCACCGTCCTGCAAGGCACCTGGCACTTCGGTGACGGAGCGGCGTTTTCCACGGCGGCGCTCAAGACGCTGCCGGTGGGTGTCGGTTGGAATCCCGGCAACCCATCCATTCCATAAAAAAATCAGATAAGAAAGGACAAAAGCCTTCGTTCCAAGCGCTCGTTCATCCATTTAGGCTATGGACTTTCCAAGGACGCGGGCGCCGCTGCGGCGCGCGCGTTGGGCCGGCGAGGGACGACATGAATTTCCAGCAGTTGCGAACATTTCGCGAGTTGACGAGACGGGGCTTCAGCCTGACCGAGATGGCCACCGTATCGCGCACGACGCAACCCGGCCTGACGCGCCAGGTGCGCGACCTGGAAAGCGAATTCGGCTTTCCATTGTTCACGCGACGCGGCAACCGCATCGTCGGGCTCAGCGAACCGGGGCAGACCATCCTCGCCATCGTCGAGCGCTTGCTGGCCGATGCCGACCAGCTGCTGCAGGTGCGCCACACCTATGCCAGCGCGCGCAGCGGCACCTTGACCATCGCCACCACGCCGACGCAAGCCCGCTACGGCTTGCCGGCCGCGATCCTGGCCTTCCGCGGCGCCTGCCCCGAGGTGCGCATCGCCCTGCGCCAATGCAACACCGAGCAGATCGCGCGGCTGGTGCAATCGGGCGAGGCAGACATCGGCATCGCCGGCACCTCGCTCGGCGAGCATGCCGACCTGGCGACCTTCCACTGCAACACCTGGCACTACCAGGCCATCGTACCGGACGGCCATCCGCTGCTCGCTAAGGGAAGCCTGACGCTGGCCGACCTGGCCGCCTATCCGATCCTGACCTACGACCGCGGCCTGGGCGGCCGGCGCCAGTTCGAGCGCGCCTTTGCCGCTGCCGCCGTGGCGCCGGATATCGTGCTGACCTCGCTGGACTCGGACATCATCAAGCAGTACGTCGCGCTCGGCTTCGGCGTCGGCCTGCTGATGCCGATGGCCTTTGACGCACAGCGCGACGCCGGCCTGCGCGCGCTCGATACCGGCGCGCTGTTCGGGCCCTCCACCACGCGCCTGGCCTTGCGGCGCGGCGCTCACCTCCGTTCCTACGTCTACGAATTCATGCTGCGCTTCGTGCCGCAGCTGACGCGCGCGCGCATCGACCGCGCCGTCGAGGTGGCGCAGCCGGAGCCTGGACGGCGCAGCGCGGCGCGCACGTCACTGCCGCTGCCGGCGCCCGCGGCGCGCCGCCGTCCGGCCCTGCAAGCCTGCCTCTGACATGGAGAACCGAATGGTCCGCTTCGTTTTCGCCGCGCTGATGTTCGTGTGCGCCGCCGCCGGCGCCGCGCCGATCAAAGGCGGCACGCTGAACTTCGTCGTCACGCCCGAGCCGCCGGCATTGCTGAATCTCGCCACCAGCGCAGTGCCGGTGCTGAAGGTCAGCAGCAAGGTCACCGAAGGCTTGCTCGCCTACGACTTCAAGTTCAAGCCGCAGCCGCAGCTGGCCACTGCCTGGACCATCAGCCCGGACGGCAAGCGCTACACGTTCACGCTGCGCCGCGGCGTGCGCTGGCACGACGGCGCGCCCTTCACGGCGGCCGACGTCGCCTACTCGATCGACCTGCTGAAACAGGTACACCCGCGCGGCAAGAGCACCTTCGCCAACGTGGTCGCGGTGCGCACGCCCACGCCGTACGAGGTCGTGCTGGAGCTGTCCAAGCCGGCGCCCTATCTGATCATGGCGTTCGCCGCATCGGAGGCGCCGATCGTACCGAAGCACGTGTATGAGCACACCGATCCGCTGTCGAACCCGAACAACAGCGCGCCGATCGGCACCGGCCCGTTCAAGTTTTCCAAGTGGGTGCGCGGCAGCTACATCGAGTACGTGCGCAATCCGGACTACTGGGACAAGCCGCGTCCCTATGTCGACCGGATCATCGTTCGGCTTATCCCGGACGCCGCCGGCCGCGCCATCGCCTTCGAGAACGGCAGCGCCGACCTCGGTGGCGACACGCCGGTGCCGCTGGGCGACATCGCGCGCCTGAAGGCCAACCCGAAGCTGGGCATCGAGACGGCCGGCTACCAGTTCGAAGCCGGACCCACGCGCCTCGAATTCAACCTCGACCATCCGGTGCTCGGCAAGCTGGCCGTGCGCCAGGCGATCGCCCATGCGCTGCAGCCGGAGGTGATCCGCAACGCCGTGTTCTACGGCTATGCGCTGGCGGCCGATGGTCCGATCGTCCCGGGCAGCCCGTTCCACACGGCGACGCCGTCGCCCTATCGCTTCGACCCGCAGCGCGCCAACGCCCTGCTCGACGGCGCCGGCTATCCGCGCCGCGCCGACGGCACCCGCTTCACGCTGACGCTCGACCCGCTGCCGATCGGCGAGGCGCCGGCACGCGCCGCCAGCTATGTCAAGTCGGCGCTGGCGCGGATCGGCATCGCCGTCACGATCCGCAACCAGGACTTGCCGGCCTACCTGAAGCGCGTGTACACGGACCGCCAGTTCGACGTCCTGCTCAACGGCATGAGCAATCTGTTCGACCCGACCGTCGGCGTGCAGCGCCTGTACTGGTCGCAGGGCTTCCGCAAGGGCGTGCCGTTCACCAACGCATCGCATTTCGCGAATGCCGAAGTCGACCGCCTGTTCGATGGGGCGGCGGTCGAGACCGACCCGGCCAAGCGCATCGCCGCGTTCGCGCGCATCCAGCGCATCGTGGTCGAGCAGCTCCCCGACATCAACCTAGTCGCGGCCCAGCACATGACCGTCTACAACCGGCGCGTGCACGACCACACCACCACCGCGAATGGCCTCGATGGCAATTTCGCCGACCTGTACCTGGCGCCCTGATGTCCATGCCCGCGACGCCGAACTCACGAGGAACCCGCCATGCCTGACCGAGCGCGCATCATCACCAGCCTGCGCCGCGCCCTGCTGCGCGCCATCCCGACCGTGCTCGGCATCGTCGTGCTGAACTTCCTGCTGCTGCAGCTGGTGCCCGGAGACGCGGCCGACGTGCTGGCTGGCGAGTCCGGCTCGGCCACCGCCGAAACCATGACGCTGATGCGGCGCCACTTCGGCCTCGACCTGCCGCTCGGCCAGCAGCTCTGGAACTACCTGAACCACCTGGCGCACTTCAGCCTGGGCTACTCGCCGCGCTTCAACATGCCGGTCACGGACCTGATCTGGAGCCGCCTGCCGAACACGCTGCTGCTGATGGCCGGCGCGCTGGCGCTGGCGCTGGCCCTCGGCATCGCCTGCGGGGCCGTGATGGCGACCTGGGCGCACAAATGGCCGGACCGCCTGCTGACGGCATTGTCGCTGCTGCTGTACTCGACGCCCGGGTTCTGGCTCGGCCTGATGGCGGTCGTGCTGTTTTCGGTGCATCTGGGCTGGCTGCCCAGTGACGGCAGCGCCACGATCGGCGCCAGCCTGTCCGGCTGGGACGCGCTGCGCGACCGCCTGGCCCACGCGGTGCTACCGACGCTGGCGCTGGCCAGCGTCTTCATGGCGATCTATGCGCGCCTGACGCGCGCCGCGATGCTGGAAGCCCAGACCCAGGACTACGTGCGCACCGCGCTGGCCAAGGGCCTGCATCCGGCCCGCATCCAGCTGCGCCACGTGCTGCGCAACGCGCTGATCC